>OIYS01000291.1_pt1 | contig 37621 bp, 38 predicted proteins | sample 1588271 | NCBI WGS metagenome assembly OIYS01 (sample SAMN03283286) | human gut metagenome | biome: human-associated habitat; material: feces | host: Homo sapiens | place: Peru | collected 2012
TCCTGGAGTACTACAAAAATATCAGGAAAAATATAAATATGTATTTATAGATGAATACCAGGATACAAATCCAATTCAGGAACGACTGATCCAGTTTATCAAAAATGGTGGCTGCAATCTATGTATAGTTGGTGATGACGACCAGACCATTTATGAGTTCCGTGGAAGCGACTCGTCTAATATTCTCACTTTTAAGGAACGATATGATATTAAAAAGTACATTGTTCTTGATATCGACTATCGAAGTTCTGAAGCAGTTATTGATATCGCCCGTCGTGTCATTAGGAACAATCAAAATCGTTTGCCAAAAGAAATGCAGTCGGGGAACTTAATAAAAGCGGAAGAAAGTGATACTACATATAAAGAATTTGACGATATTCAAGAAGAATGTGATTTCATTGCGAAAAGAATAAAGGAATTACATTCTGTTGGTGTAAAATACTCTGAAATGGCTATTCTTCTTAGAAAGCATAAGTTTGGTGCTTCCTTTTCCGAAACTTTCCTAAATCACGATATTCCTTTTATCATTGAAGGAGTGAATGAATTCATCATCTTTGCCATTTTTACAGCCTTTTGAACTATCATCGAAACAAGTTCCTGAGGTGACGCAACAATTACGATACCGTCAACAGGCAGGCTCTGAAACACTGTAAGCGGAACATCGCCTGTTCCCGGAGGCATATCAACAAACATATAGTCAACATCTTCCCAGATGACATCTTTCCAGAACTGCTTTACCGTGCCTGTGATGACAGGCGAACGCCAAACTACAGGGTCGGTTTCGTGTTCAAGAAGCAGATTTACAGAAATCATCTTGATTCCTGTTTCGGTAACAACAGGGAAAATTCCCTCATCGTTACCTCTGCATCTCTCCTTAACTCCGAATGCTTTCGGAATTGACGGACCTGTAATATCGGCATCAAGGATAGCCGTCTTTTTGCCGAGTCGGTTAAATGTAACGGCAAGCATTGAAGTTACAAGGCTCTTGCCTACTCCGCCCTTGCCGGACACAACGCCGATTACCTTTTTTACACTGCTGTATTTATTAAGCTCTTCGTGCAAATCCTGCTCTTTGCTTTTGCAATCCGAAGAACAACTTGAACAATCGTGGGTGCAACCCATTTAAAACATCTCCAATTTCATAATTCATTTTATAGCTTTAACAGGAACAATCAGTTCTCTTCAACATACGGATCATCGCCGCTGTCCTCGTGTGCCTGAGTCGGCTGAGGGTCATCCGATGTCTGTGATGAGTCGGGATTGCTGATGTCACTGCTCTGCTGTGGCTCTGTTGCAGGCTGATACTCTGTCTGCGGTTCCGTCTGAACAGGAGCGTCCGTTTCAGGCTGATAGTCGGTCTGCGGCTCATATGTCGGCTCTTCCGTGTAAACAGGAACATAGTTATCGTCACCGTATTCTGTTGTCGGCTGTTCCGTAGTCACCTGCTGCGTTGACGGTGCTGTGGTAGCCTTATCGTCTTTTTTCTGCGAACTGCACTGCGTAAACGCAAAAACAACTGCAATTATAAGACAGATTACCGCTGCAATTGTGAAGATAACAGCCATATTACGGCTTGTTCTCTTCTTCTTTTTTACAACCTTTTTACGCTTCGGACGAATTGTTGACTTGGTGTAATAGTTGCCCCTGTCATCGGATGAAAGGTCATACTGAAAATCCTTTGTGGCTTTTGAAACCTGTTCGCCTGTTTGTGAATCAAAATTGTCACCGTAATCGGGAGCTTGTGTGCTGTCATCTCTTTCTGACGGCATTTTTACAGGAGTTCCCATATCGTCCTCAAAGTCAATTTCGGGCATTTGAACAGCATCTTCATCATAATCTGACGGAAACTTTATGTCTTCGCCAAAGCCGTTGCCGTAATCTTCAACAGGCTTTTCGGGAGTGTTGTTTCTCTTTGCGGGAAAAGCAACCTCGTCATCAAAATTATCAAGGTCATAGACCTTTTTCTTATTATATTTATTGTTATCGTCCATTATGTAATTCTCCCTTAAAAGAAAAAATTTTGAATAGAAAACACGGCACTTTAATAATACGCGCCCTGTACCAAAATAATAAATCAGCCGTGAGATTTTGTCAACTGAATATTAGCATTATTAAGTTTAAGGGCGTGATTTTTTGCCATAACACGGACTTTTTTGCGTATACAAAAAGTACCCGCACAAGCCGTGCGAGTACCTGTTGCTTAAAAATTGTTTTACTGATCAAACCTCTTCGCCGTTATCGGTTTCATCGGTTGATTCGCTTTCGCTTTCAGAAGCATTTTCTGTTGTTTCTTCTGTTTCTTCAAAGCTTGTGTCCTCGGCATTTTCATCATCTGCAAGGTCAGCCTCGATACCGCCCTGAACAAGCTCGCTTGTTTCATCTTCGACAGTTTCTTCATCATCTGCAAGCTCAAAGCCGCTTAAGAATGAATAAGGAATACCATAGCCGAGTGCGATACTTGCAAGTGTTACAATAACACTGAGGCCTGAACCGTTTGCGTTTGCAAACACGCTATTAAGCGGAAGTCCCGGAGCAAGTGATGCTACAATTATGTAGAGTGACGGAAGTACCATTACAATGAGAGTAACAAGTGAAAAACGCTTTACTGCTTTGCCGTCACCGACACGAGTTGCATAGAACACAAGCAGACCGAACACAGCGTAAACAAGAATCGGAATGATTGAACCGAGTGGCTGTGAAAGAGCTGATGCGTACTGTGAGAAAAAGTGTGCGCAAACGATAAATGCAATAATCAGAAATGCTGAGAAAAACAGATTGACTGTATCTCTTTTAGTAGGTTTTTTCATAATATGTCCTCCGTACATACGATATTGGGTTAATTTTAACATTGTAATGTGACAGTTTTGTGAACAAATAATGATATATACATTTAAATAGCGAGAAGATAGTGTTAAAACAGCGGTTGCAATTTTGTTTGACAAAATTCGTCAGGAAGTTTATCATTAACTTTATAAGGGATTTGCAACCGATTTTAACATTTTTTGTAAAATAAGGTTGGTAGAAATTGCGTCATATGTGACATATACTTAAATCAGGAGGTATGAAAAGTATGATTGGTATGAATTTGAAGTATCTTCGGAAAAAGTACGGATATTCACAGGAAGAGCTTGCAGAAAAGATTGATGTTTCAAGACAGTCTGTTGCAAAGTGGGAAAACGAAGAATCTCTTCCCGATGTTGAAAAATGCGTTATGCTTGCACAGATTTTTGAAACTACGGTGGAACTTCTTCTTGTGTGTCCTTTTTACGAAGAAGAAACAGAAGGACTTAATCCCGATGGCGAAGGAAAATATATTTTCGGCATTGTAAAGGTTAGCGAAAGAGGTCAGATTACTCTCCCGAAACACGCAAGAAAGGTATTCGGAGTTGAAGCAGGCGACCGACTTCTCGTACTCGGAGACGAAAGCAAGGGCGGCATAGCTCTTGCAAAGATAAAAAATCCCTTTAACAAATTTATGAAATAAGTCATAAATCCCTTTTATCCTGAATTGAGGAGAAACATATGTACGCAATTAAAACAGAAAAACTGACAAAAAAATATAAGGAAAAAACGGCTGTTTCAGACCTTGACCTAAAGATTGAAGAGGGCGAAATGTACGGTTTGCTCGGCGTCAACGGTGCAGGTAAAACAACCACAATGAAAATGCTCACAACGCTTATTATGCCGTCATCGGGCGATGCGGAACTTCTCGGTCACAGCATTAAGACCGACAGAGCGTCTGTTAAGCAGATTATCGGAATTTCACCGCAGGAAAGTGCGGCGGCAATGAACCTTACCGCAAGAGAAAATCTTGAACTTATGGCGGAGGTTTACGGCTTTCCAAAGAAAGTTGCCAAAGCCAAGGCAAGCGAACTTATTGAACGCTTTTCTATGCAGGAGTTTGAAAACCGCAAGGCTAAAAAACTTTCGGGCGGTGAAGTCAGAAGATTGAGCATTGCAATGGCGCTTATCTCAGAACCGAAAATTCTCTTTCTTGACGAACCCACACTCGGACTTGATGTAATCGCAAGACACAGCCTTTGGACTGAAATTGAAAAGCTCAAGGGCAAAATTACAGTTGTACTCACCACTCACTACCTCGAAGAGGCTGTTGCACTCTGTGACAGAATCGGAATTATGGCTCACAGCAAATTTAAAGCTGAGGGTACTGCCGATGAGCTTGTTGCTCTTTCGGGTGAAAAAGATTTTGAGTCGGCTTTTGTAAAGCTGACAAACGGGGGTAAGCTGTAATGAGATTCAGGGCATTTACTTCAAGAAACACAAAGGAAATTCTCCGTGACCCGCTGACATTCTGTTTTGGACTCGGCTTCCCTGTTGTATTGCTCCTCTTGTTGTCGGCAATCAATTCGGCAATTCCCGAACAGGCTCAGATGACAATGTTCAACATTGACAAGCTTACACCGGGTATTACGGTTTTCGGAATGAGCTTTATCTCGCTGTTCTCGTCAATGCTCATTGCAAAGGACAGAACCACAAGCTTTATGATGAGATTGTTCACATCTCCGCTGAAATCACACGAGTTTATACTCGGCTACACACTGCCGCTTTTGCCGATGGCAATTTTGCAGAGTGCCGTGTGCGTTGTGGTAGCGTTCTTTCTCGGACTTGAGTTCAGCGTGAACATTTTACTTATGCTTGCTGTCAACATTCCGATTGCAATTGTGTTCATCTCGCTCGGACTTCTGCTCGGCACACTTCTGAACGAAAAGGCTGTCGGCGGAATCTGCGGTGCATTGCTCACAAACCTTTCTGCGTGGTTCTCAAACATTTGGTTTGACACCGCTATGGTTGGCGGTTGGTTCAAAAGTCTTGCAAATGCACTTCCGTTTGCTCACGCAGTTAATGCGGCAAGAGATGCAATTTCAGGCAACTACTCGGATATTATCCCTGAACTTCTCCCCGTCTGCGGATACGCTGTTGTACTGCTCGTTTTGGCTGTGGTCGTCTTTTCCGTTATGATGAAAAGGAATAAATAATTGATGAATTCAAACGGCAAAGCTCTGTTAAAAGAAAACAAAAGATATTATCTTCTCGACTCCCTGCGTGGAATTTCAATCATCAGTATGGTTGCTTTTCACCTGTGTTACGACTTCTTTATGGTATACGGTCTTAACACGGACTGGTACTTTTACCCCACAACAACAGTCTGGGAACGCAGTATCTGCGTGGTGTTCATACTTGTTTCGGGAATGTGCCTTAACTTTTCAAGAAACGGCATAAAAAGAGGTGTTCTTTTGAATCTTGCGGGCTTTGCCGTTACCTGCGTTACCGTGATTGCCGAACCGAATCAGGCGGTGTGGTTCGGTGTGCTGAATTTGATAGGCTGTTCAATGATGATTGTTTCCGTTCTGTCGGATAATCTCAAAAAAATTCGCCCCCTGTCGGGAGCGTTGATTTCACTTTTGTTGTATGCGGTTTCGTATGATTTGCAAAAAGGCTGTGTCGGATTTTTCGGGCTGGATATAGTAAAATTGCCCGATTTTCTCTATTCGTGCAAGTACCTTGCATTTCTGGGCTTTCCGTCATCAGACTTTTTTTCAACAGACTATTTTCCGCTCATTCCGTGGATTTTCCTCTTTACGGCAGGCTTTTATCTTTGGAATTTCATCGCAGAAAAAAATCTTACAAAATATTTTGAATTCAAAATCCCCATTTTCGATAAAATCGGCAAATACAGCCTTTGGATCTACCTTGCACATCAACCAATTATTATGGGACTTTTGATGTTGATAATGCCGGTTTTTAATTGAAAATTGAAAATGGAAAGTTGAAAATTAAGGTTAGCTGTGTGCCACCACGGTAAATTCGAGAAGATAGTCAGATAGAGGAATTGCGTCAATGCCCGAATAAGGTTTTGATGCGATTTTTATGTTATATCAACCTCGTTCGCCAATCATTTGGGTCGCAAAACCAAAATGAACATATACCAAACCTTTACTATATTAAATGATGTATCAATAAACAAATAATCTGCACAAAATAAAACGGTGTGTAAAAACCACACACCGAAAACAATTAACATATTTAAAATTAGATGTTAATATATAGATAAGGAACGGCTTTAGCTGTTTCACTAACATTTTGGTTTATTTTTATTTAACCGCTCTGTCGCTACACAGGGCGGTTATTTCTTTATAGTGAACACAATTAGCACAAAAAGAAAACTCCGAAGTAGATACTTCGGAGCTGATAAACAATATAAACTTGATTATCTCTTTTAGCTGCGCCGCAGGAGCTTTGCTCCGAGGACTCGAAGGTAAAAAAATCCCCAAAGCCATAAGCGACTTTGGGGTTGATAATAGCAAATATACAATTATCTCTTTGAGAACTGAGGAGCTCTACGAGCTGCTTTAAGACCGTATTTCTTACGCTCTTTCATTCTCGGGTCACGAGTTAAGAAGCCTGCCTTCTTGAGTTTGCCACGGAGATTCTCTGTGTCATACTGAAGAAGTGCTCTTGAAATGCCGTGACGGATAGCACCGGCCTGGCCTGTTACGCCGCCGCCTGATACTCTGCAAACGATGTCGAACTTCTCGTCTGTTTCTGTAAGAGCGAGAGGCTGTCTTACGATGAGCTTGAGTGTTTCAAGACCAAAGTAATCGTCAATGTCACGATCGTTGATTGTGATTTTGCCTGTGCCCTGATAAAGTCTTACACGAGCAACAGAACTTTTTCTTCTGCCTGTACCGTAAAAATAAGGTGTCTTATCGTACATTATCTTTTGCCTCCTTCAATTAGTCTTCAATCATTGCAGGCTTCTGAGCCTGATGATTATGTTCTGCACCCTCAAAGAGTCTTAATCTTAAAAGAGCTGCTCTGCCGAGTGTATTTTTAGGAAGCATACCCTTAACAGCAAGCTCCATAGCCTTTGTAGGCTTTGTTGCCATAAGTGTATCGTAACGAGTTTCCTTAAGATGGCCGATATAGCCTGTGTGGCGCTGCCACTTCTTCTGTGTGAGCTTGTTACCTGTAAGAACAGCGTCCTTGCAGTTGATGATGATTACATGATCACCGCAGTCAACATTGGGAGTAAAAGTAGCCTTGTTCTTACCTCTGAGGAGAGTAGCTGCCTGAGCTGCTACACGACCGAGTGGCTTGCCGGCTGCATCAATTACATACCAGTTGCGCTCAACTTCGTTTGGTTTAGCTAAAAAAGTTGACATAACAATATCCTCCTGTATTTTTTCACTGTGAGATTGATTATATTACAATTTATGCCCATTGTCAACACTTTTTTGAAAAAATTTAATTTAGCTTTGAACAATCTCTTTAATGCGCTTGTTTTCTCTTGTATACTCTCGTATACTCACATACTATTTTTAAAATTATTTTTTGAAAATGCTGATAAACACTGAATTTTTTGGATTTTGCGCACATTTATTAAAAAAGCAAAAATTCACAATAAGTTCACAATATGAATATTTTTCCGTCAAAAACGGCTGTTATGATATAGACACAATAAAAAAGGAGGTGAAAAAATTGAAAAATACGAAGTCGGCAGTTCTTGCCTGCGTCACAAGTCAATTTGACTGCGATAGAATTATACGAATTGCTAAAGAAATTGCCGACAGCTCTGATTGCGAACTCAGGGTTATGAGCGTTTTAAAACCGATGTCAGACTATTCGTCAGTAAGCGATAAAATTGAGTACCTTTACCTTATTGCAAAGGAATCGGGTGCTGATATGACCGTAATGTTTTCGGATGACGCACCAAAGGTTACTGCCGAATTTGTAAAAGACAACAATGTTGAACGCATTGTAACAGGTATGCACGATGGCAAAGACAACAGCTTTCTTGTAAAGTTTAACGAGCTTTCCCCCACCACACCGATAACTATGATTTCAAAGGACAATATGGTTTACAGTATGGATTTGTGCAGAGCCTATTCATAAACTTTTTGATAAAATTTTCTTTTCTCTCCACCCAAAACATATAAATACAATTTTATTAACACCGAAGAATCGTATAAATCTTTCTTCTTAAAATATACTCTCTCCGAAAATGACCTGCTGTTTTTCAGTAGGTCATTTTCATATACATCCGCCGTTGGCAGGTTATATTTGCCCTTGTCGAACTATGCTTGCTACGCAAGCTATACTGAAACTGTTTCAACATAAGTTTATGTTCCCAACCAAATTATAAAAGCCTTGCAATTTTTTACTTGCAAGGCTTTATTGCGTTTAATCATAATGTAAAGAACATCGGAACACAACCGTCAATATATGTATATGAATCTTTTTTCATAAACTCTGTAAACTCAAGGAAACCGTTTCTTTTGTAAAAACTTACCGCATCAGGCACGGAATATAATAAAATATAATCAAAAGAAATTGTTTCTTCAGAAATCTCAATTAACTTTTTCAGGATTTCACATAACATTAAATCACTGAAATTAAAATCTTCGTCATATGATTTATGTTGATACACTTTATCTATGGCAAAATACTTAATTTCGGCAGCAGGATATGTTACAGAGTCATTTTCGTACGAGTTCTTTAAACCCGAAGCACAATATGTACAATAGCCAATTATCTGACCGTTCGTTTCATCCAGAAAAACAAATGTGGTTCCCTCATCATTTTTCTTCATATCTTTAAGCTTTTTGTCCAGTTCATCAGAACCACAAGAAAATTCCTCAATCAATTCAATATCAACTGAGGAAATTCTTTTAAATTTATATTTAGATTTATTTACTTCTTCAAATCCCACTCAATGTCACCTTTGTTGTGCTTTTTCAGCCTGTCTTGAAGAAGATATTTTCCGGTATGTTCCTTAGATTTTTTATCAAAAATTTTAACCTTATCAACAGCGACTTCAAAAGTTTTATCCATCGGTACTGCGAGAACTGCCATATTAGTTTCCTCCTTCATATTATTATCAATAGTAAGCACCGCCTTTCCATTCACATAAATATCAGTATGCAATGAAAAGACTTTTATACTATCTATCTTAATTTTAAACTATTAAATATGTCTTGTCAATGATATGTTTACAAGTTATTATAAAAGACCACCCGAAAGGATGGTCTTTTTTTAGCAACAACTATACAATTAAAAAATTACCGAAACGAAAAAACAGCCCTCGTGGCTGTTTTTTGGTGCCGGTGACCGGACTTGAACCGGTACGGTCGCAATGACCGAGGGATTTTAAGTCCCTTGTGTCTGCCTATTCCACCACACCGGCAAATATATTTGGTGACCCGGACGAGAATCGAACTCGTGTTACCGCCGTGAAAGGGCGGTGTCTTAACCGCTTGACCACCGGGCCAAATATGGTAGCGGAAATAGGACTTGAACCTACGACACTTCGGGTATGAACCGAATGCTCTAGCCAGCTGAGCTATTCCGCCATGTAAAACATGAGGATTTCTAACCGAAATCAGCAAGATTTATTATAGGGCAAAAAGGACGATTTGTCAACACTTTTTTTAAATTTTTTCAAAAAAAGTTTTTATTATTTTAAGAATCCGCTTTTTAGGGCAGAAATCATTACTATTCTGCCCTAAATCACGGAGTAAAATTTAATAATCTGTCAATTACTCAAGAAAAGCTGCGCCGATAATACCCGCATCATTGCCAAGGCTTGCCTTGCAGATGATTGTCTGCTTATCGTTATGCTTTGTATATCTTTCCTTTTCAATAATTGTACGGAGCGGAGCAAGAAGATTCTCGCCTTGATTTGAAATACCGCCACCGATACAAAGAATATCAGGCTGGAAGATATTGATGATATTTACAAGACCGCAAGCGAGGTAACCGATATACTCGTCAATTACAGCCTTTGCGTTTGCGTCACCTGCAAGAACAGCATCAAAAGCAGTTTTGCCTGTAACCTTGTTAATATCACCGTCACAAGACTTAAGCATATAGCTGAAGTCAAAGTTTTCTTTGAGGATTTCCTGCTTTGTGAGGTTGATAAGACCCGTTGCAGAAGCATATGCCTCCCAACAGCCCTTTCTGCCGCACGCACATTCCTTACCGTCTTTAACGATAACCATATGACCGAGCTCAGCGCCAGCATAGTTAGAACCGCTGTAAATCTTGCCGTTGATGATAATACCGCCGCCGATACCTGTGCCGAGTGTGATTGCAATAGCATTCTTTGCACCTTTTGCGCTGCCTGCGAGATACTCGCCGAGAGCAGCAGCATTTGCATCGTTTTCAACGCAAATCTTAGTGTTGAGTCTTTCTTCCATCATCTTAACAACCTGCCAATTGTGGAAGAAAAGGTTAGCTGAATATTCAATAATGCCTGTTTTTGGGTTAACCGCACCGGGCACGCCGATACCGATTGACTCAATGTCATCAATTGTGAGTTTTGCCTTTTCAATTGCCTTTAATGCAACATCTGCCATACTGTCGCAGATTTCGCTTTCGGGACGGGGTACATTTGTCTTACAGCTTGCCTTTGCGATAATTTCGTAATTTTCGTCAACAACACCGGCTACAATATTTGTTCCGCCCAGATCAATTCCGAGTCTGTACATAAACTGTCGGCACATCCTTTTCTTTTATTTTATGCAAATATTTATGATTTATCAATTATGAATGATAAGAGTAGTTAGGAGCTTCTTTTGTAATCTGAATATCATGCGGATGGCTTTCACGCAGACCTGCGCCTGAAATCTGAACAAATCTTGCCTTCTCGTGAAGTTCCTTAATAGTTGCACAACCTGTGTAACCCATACCTGCACGAAGTCCGCCGAGCATCTGATAAATTGTGTCTGAAAGCGGTCCCTTGTAAGGCACACGACCTTCAACACCCTCAGGAACAAACTTGTTGTTACTTGCCTGGAAGTATCTGTCTGCACTGCCCTTGCCCATTGCGCCAAGGCTGCCCATACCTCTGTAAACCTTGAACTGTCTGCCCTGATAGATTTCGTTGTCTCCGGGGCTTTCGGCACAACCTGCAACAAGTGAGCCGACCATTACAACACTGCCGCCTGCGGCAAGTGCCTTAACGATATCACCGCTGTACTTGATACCGCCGTCTGCGATTACAGGGATACCGTACTTTGATGCTTCACAAGCAGCGTCATAAATAGCGGTAATCTGCGGAACACCGATACCTGCAACAATTCTTGTTGTACAGATAGAACCCGGTCCGATACCAACCTTAATAGCATCTGCGCCTGCGTCAATAAGAGCCTTTGCAGCCTCTGCTGTAGCAATGTTGCCTGCTATAAGAGGAAGATTTGGATATGCCTTCTTAACCTTTGCAACAGACTGAACAACATTTGAGTTGTGACCGTGTGCAGAGTCGAGAACAACAACATCAACCTGTGACTCAACAAGAGCGGCAACTCTGTCGAGAACATCCTTTGTAGCACCGATAGCGGCACCGCAGATGAGTCTGCCTTTGTCATCACGGGCGGAGTTGGGATACTGAACGCTCTTTTCAATATCTTTAATTGTGATAAGTCCTTTAAGACTGCCGTCCTTGCCGACAATCGGGAGCTTTTCAATTCTGTGTTCACGAAGAATCTGCTGAGCCTGCTTAAGAGTTGTGCCGACAGGAGCGGTAACAAGGTTTTCGTGTGTCATAACAGCAGAAATCGGCTGTGCAAAATCGGCGCCTGTCATAAAACGCATATCACGGTTTGTGATAATGCCGACAAGCTTGCCGTCACGGCAAATCGGAACACCTGAAATTTTGTACTTACCCATCAGGTCATCTGCATCTCTTACTGTGTTCTCGGGAGAAAGGAAGAACGGATTTACGATAACACCGTTTTCACTTCTCTTTACTCTGTCAACCTGATCTGCCTGCTTTTCAATTGACATATTCTTGTGAATAATGCCGACACCGCCCTCACGAGCCATAGCAATTGCCATGTCTGTTTCTGTTACGGTATCCATAGCGGCAGTCATAAGCGGAGTGTTAAGCTTGATTGTTTTGGTAAGATGAGTTGACACATCAACATTCTTGGGTTCAACATCTGATTCGCCCGGAATAAGGAGAACATCGTCGAATGTAAGACCCTTCTTGCCAAATTTTTCGTCATAACTTGTATTCAGCATATTATTCCTCCATACTACAAAATTCGATTTTTATTGTTACCTATTATTATAACAAATCGACCTGTGATTATCAAGACAGAAAAAGTTTTTTTAAACAAAAAATTTGTAATTTATTTTTCTGTCTTGACAATATGGCTTATAAATTATAGAATAATATTGTATTGCCTGTTTTACTGCGTATTTGCTGTATTTTGCCTTATCGACAGGCTTATTATGTGATGACAGAGGTATAAAATGAACATAACAAAACAGAATTTCAAAAAAATTATTTCATCGGGTCTTATGGCTCTCACGGTTGCCGTGTTTACAACTGCGTGTTCAGACGCTGCAAGCTCTTCCGCAACTTCTGACACAACAAATGTGCAAACAACTGCCGAGCAGACAACGGAACAGACTACAGAAACTACTGCACAATCAAATGTATCGAACGAATCATTTGATTTAAAGTCACTTCACACCTGCAAAGAAAATGCTGACGATGACCTTGTAGGCACTTGGCAGATTACCGCAGGCGATGGTTCTCAGTACGGCGACTTCTACTATATGTTCAACGGTGAAGGCAAGTCAATTCTTATCAGCGGAACTTCAGGCTATTTCGGCAAATACAGCTACGATACGGATGATGACAACAATCCTACATTTACAACAAAACTTGTTTTCGGTCTTAACGGAACATACACCTATAAACTTTCCGATGACAAAAAGACTGCCGAGCTTACAAATACAGAAACTAAAGCTGTTTCAACTCTCAAAAAAGCTGATAACCCCGACTTTATCCCCGCACCCGAAAAAGATGCGTCAATTGACGATAACCTTGTAGGATGCTGGATGTCAGACAGCGGCGAATATCTCTGCTTTGACAAGAGCGGTATTATGTATCAAAATCTTTTTGATTATATGTTTGCATATTCAAACTACACGGCAAAAGACGGTAAAATTGTTTCAACATACACAACATCGGATCAGAAAACAACGGATAAATACACATACTCTGTTGACGGTGATACCCTCACACTGAATAATGACACATACTCAAAAACATCTTTTAGTGATTTACAGTAATAAAGTAAAATTAAAATAAAAACAAAAACTATAAACATTATAACAACAATCCCCGAACACAAAAATGTTCGGGGATTTATTATTAAAAAAAGTTATTAACATCTTATCCATACGGTCTTAAAAAGTCGAAAGGCGGAAGATTTCTGACAACTCCGAAAACAAGCAGTATTCCGATTAGCACAAATGTGAGAACCGTGTCGAATTTTTTCAGAGTGAGTCTGCCGTATCTCAGGTAGCCGTACAGCATTTTGCCGAGAAGATAGAGAATAAACGGCGAAATCACAAATAAAACTTGGTTACATTCAAAAGCACCCTTAAAATCAAGACTTGCGATATGTGTAAGCATACCGGTAACACCGCAGCCGGGACAATAAAATCCCGTTATTTTACGAAAGACACAAGGAATTGCAAAGCCCGTAAACGAAACAGTTAAGTAATATAATACACCGGCTGCGACCAAAATAATCGCAGCCGTTGAAAATTTTAATAATCTTTTTTTCATTGATTACTGTGGAGGAAGCATCTTGTTAAGCTCACTCTGCATAAGAGCATAAGAAACAATGCTAAGACCAAAGATTGAAAGTATAAGATAAAGTACCGAAGCACTTGAATCAACCATAATACCTCTCTGCATCTTTGCTTCATTGAGCTTTTCGCCCTGCTTGTAGCACCAGTAATAACCGTAAATACCGCAAGTTACAAGTGTAAGCAGAAATACGACTCCGCCTGATGTGCCGTCCTGCTGATGACCTGAAACATAGTTTGTTTCGTCATTGAGCATAATGAGCCAGTAAATTCCGTAAATACCGCAAGTGATGATTGAAAGAAGGATTGCAATACCTACACTTCTCTGTTTCATAATAATTACCTCCGTTTGCCCCTATCAAGGGATTTTAGCAAGGTAAATTATACCATTTGTACGATACAATGTCAATATAATTTTGTTTTAATATTTGCTATAGTTTGCTGAACTTTGGGCAGACGCCGCATAAGATTATTTAATAACCTCCATACCGCCCATGTAAGGACGAAGAGCCTCGGGAATTCTGATTGTGCCGTCCTCGTTGAGGTTATTCTCAAGGAATGCGATGAGCATTCTCGGAGGAGCAACAACTGTGTTATTAAGAGTGTGAGCAAAGTATTTCTTTCCGCCCTCACCTGTAACTCTGATTTTAAGACGGCGAGCCTGTGCGTCACCGAGGTTTGAACATGAACCAACTTCAAAATACTTCTTCTGACGAGGTGACCACGCTTCAACATCGAGTGAACGAACTTTAAGGTCGGCAAGGTCGCCTGAACAACATTCGAGTGTACGAACAGGAATATCCATTGAACGGAAGAGGTCAACTGTGTTCTGCCAGAGTTTGTCAAACCACATTTTGCTGTCCTCAGGCTTACAAACAACAATCATTTCCTGCTTTTCAAACTGATGAATTCTGTAAACGCCTCTCTCCTCAATGCCGTGAGCACCCTTTTCTTTTCTGAAGCAAGGTGAATAGCTTGTGAGAGTGTAAGGAAGATTTTCTTCCTTGTTGATTGTGTCAATGAACTTACCAATCATTGAATGTTCACTTGTGCCGATAAGATAAAGATCCTCGCCCTCGATCTTATACATCATTGAATCCATTTCGGCAAAGCTCATAACACCTGTTACAACATTGCTTCTAATCATAAAAGGCGGTACGCAGTATGTGAAACCTCTGTTAATCATAAAGTCACGGGCATATGCGATTACTGCACTGTGAAGTCTTGCAATGTCGCCCATAAGATAATAGAAGCCGTTGCCTGCAACCTTTCTTGCAGAGTCAAGGTCAATACCGTTGAACTTTTCCATAATCTCTGTGTGATAAGGAATTTCAAAATCAGGTACAAACGGATCGCCGAATTTTTCAATTTCAACATTCTGGCTGTCATCCTTACCAATCGGAACAGATGGATCAATGATGTTAGGAATCTGCATCATAATCTCTGTTACCTTTGCAGTGAGGTCAGCTTCCTGTTTTTCAAGCTCTGCAAGCTGTTCTGCCTGCTTTGTAACCTCTTCTTTAAGAGCCATACCCTCTTCTTTTTTGCCCTGAGCCATAAGAGCACCAATCTGCTTTGAGATTTTGTTTCTGTTTGAACGAAGCTCGTCCGCCTGTTTTTTAACGGCTCTGCTCTGCTCATCAAGCTCAATTACCTGATCAACAAGCGGAAGTTTGTGGTCTTGAAACTTCTTTTTGATATTTTCTTTTACTGCGTCGGGATTTTCTCTTAAAAATTTAATATCTATCATTTTAAAATACCTCTTTATGTAATGTTATTTAAGTTTGTTTGAAAGCTCTGTAAGTTCTTCATCAGAGTAAAATTCAATTTGAAGTACGCCGCCCTGTTTACCCTTGCTCTTTGAAACGCTGATTTTTCGTCCAAGGCTTTCGGACAGTGCAAGCTCAACCATACTGTAGAACGAAGGCTTTTTCTCAGGCTTTTCTTCCTTCTGAACTGTCGGCTTTTTTTTGCAGATTTTTTCAACCTGTCTTACCGAAAGGTCTTTTGCGATAATCTCATCAGCAAGCTCCGTCATAAGCTCTTCGTTCTCAAGCGTAAGCAATGCTCTTGCATGACCTGCCGAGATTTTGCCGTCTTTCACATACTCCATAATGTTATCTGGAAGTTTTAAAAGTCTTAATGCGTTTGCAACAGCAGGACGGGATTTTCCGACCGACTTTGCAACTTCTTCCTGTGAAAAACCATGTTCATCAATAAGAGCCTTGTAACCGAGAGCCTCTTCAACAGGACTTAAATCCTCACGCTGAAGATTTTCAATAAGAGCAATCTCCATTGTTTCGGTATCGGTAAGCTCCTTGATTATAACGGGAACTTCGGTAAGGCCTGCCATACGGCTGGCTCTGTATCTTCTCTCGCCCGCAACAATCTGATAACCGCCAAGTGTGAGCGGACGAACAAGCAACGGCTGTAAAAGTCCGTGCTGTGAAATGCTTTCCGCAAGCTCTGACAGAGCCTGTTCGTCAAAGTCTTTTCTCGGCTGAGTGCGGTTAGGTTCAATCTCCGAAATTTTAAGAGTTACTGTACCGCCCTCGGATTCGGAGTCATTTTCTATAAATATTGCGTTAAGGCCTTTTCCAAGACCACCGAGTTTTTTTGCCAAATCAGCCTCTCTCCTTTCCGACTATTTCCTCGGCAAGAGCCATATATGCCTGACTGCCCTTGCAGGATTTGTCGTAGTAGATAACAGGCATACCAAAGCTCGGTGCTTCGGAAAGTCTTACGCCCCTCGGAATAACGGTTTTAAAAACCTTTCGTGGGAAGAATTTTTTTACTTCATCTACTACCTGTTGTGTAAGATTAAGTCGTCCGTCATACATTGTGAGCAGGACGCCTTCAATTTCAATTGATTCGTTGTACTGCCTTTTTATTCTTCGTACCGTGTTGATAAGTTGCGACAGTCCCTCAAGTGCGTAATATTCGCACTGAATCGGCACAAGGAATGTGTCGGCAACCGTCAACGCATTCGCCGTAATAAGTCCGAGTGACGGAGGACAGTCGATAATTATGTAGTCGTAGTACTGCTTTATCGGGAGCAAAGCATTTTTTAAAAGTGCTTCTCTGTGTGGCTTTTCCGCAATTTCAAGTTCTGCGGCAGCCAAATCAAGGCTTGACGGAAGAATATGCAGATTATCATACGGAGTTGTAAGGACGCATTGCTCGGATTTTGCACCGTCAACAAGGATTGAGTAAGTTGAAAACTTAACTTTGCTCTTATCAATTGCAACACCGCTTGTCGCATTACCCTGTGGATCAGCGTCAACAAGTAGTGTTTTCTTGCCCATTTTGCCCAAACAAGCCGCAAGATTAACGGAAGTTGTGGTCTTGCCCACACCTCCCTTTTGGTTTGATATTGCAATTATTTTTGCCAAAAAATCACCTTGTCTTTTGTTTTTATGATTTTTATACCTTTTACTTTAAAATTATATCATAATGCACACCATTTTTAAAGCTATTTTGAAGATTTTTTGGGATTTACTGCAACTTTTTTTCTTAATCAAAAGCAAATGTTTCACGTGAAACATTTTGTTATTTTGTAGGGGCGTTCAGTGGACGCCCGCAGGCAATGGCACAAACTTTAAGATAATAACAAACCATATAAATGAAATAAAGTAATTGTTATATACATAATGTCGAACGAGGTTCGCCGCTACAGACAAATACAAAACTATAATCTTATAAAAACTTTTTATAAAACAAAACTATACAACGCAAAGAGTCGCACATTGCTGTGCGACTCTTTGCAAGGGGTTTAGATAAGGAAATGGGTATGAGTGGAACGGATGCTTTCGCATCCTCTGGAAAGTGAATTAAGCAGTTTTTTCTGCATCAGGCTTTTGATGTCTTTTAGGAATCCGTATTGTGTATTCAATAAAATTGTCTGTGTCTTTTTTGTTTGATTGTGCGTCGATTCCCGCAAGACGCATAGTATCAATAGCCTTGTTGATTGTGTTAAGAAAAATTCGTAAGTCTTTTATCACCGCTTTGCTTGTACCCTTAGATTTGTTTACTTTAGGTACAGAATTGATTAAAATGCTGACGAGTTCATCAGTCTGACTTGTGTTGAGATTCTCCGAAATTATCTTTGATAGAGCCTCGTGTCTTAAAGCGTCATCTTCAATTCTCAAAAGAGCCCTTGCATGCCTCTCGCTCAATCCTGCGTTTACAATCCACTCCTGTTCGTCATATGTAAGGCGAAGAAGTCTTAGCTTGTTTGCAATTGTGGATTGGCTCTTCCCCAGTCGGTTCGCTGCTTCCTCTTGAGTAAGGCCGTAACGCCTGATTAGTTTTGAAATCCCGCGAGCTTCCTCGAATATACCGAGGTCGCTGCGCTGGAGATTTTCAAGGAGAGCATAAATGGCTGACTCTTTTTCTGAACACTTTAAAACGATACACGGCACCTTTCGCAGACCTGCCAAAACCGATGCCCTAAGGCGGCGCTCACCTGCCACAAGTTCAAATTCCGTAGCCGAGATTTTTCTCACCGAAAGCGGCTGCAAGATACCGTTTTCACTGATTGATGCGGAAAGTGCGGCAAGTTCGGTTTCGTCAAAGGTTTTGCGGGGTTGTGCTTTGTTCGGTCTGATTTTAACAATCGGAATCTCTAAAACTTTATTATCGTTTTTGAGCATAAAATTCAACCGCATCGCCTCAATGTCCGTTAGCATCAGGGGTTGTCCCTGTGCTATTATAATAACATAAGCACGGTGCGGTTGTTGTCGCTTTGTGAGCAACTTTTTTAAGAAGTTTTACCATAAATTGGTAATTTATCAAAAAAGCTGTCGAAATTTATCACAACGGTTGTGACTTTATTTTACCCGAAATTCTCGGGTATTGTTTTGGTGTGGGTTTTATTTTTTTGACTACAATTATTGTACGCTCGCCCTCATCACACGGAAGATTAAACTTGTGAACTTTATCAACCTTTCCTCCGAGTAATTTCAGGGCATTTTCTGCTCCGTCAAGTTCTTCATCGGCATTTGGTCCTTTCATTGCAACAAATGAACCGCCGACTTTTACATACGGCAAACAGTACTCACAGAGAACATTGAGCCTTGCAACTGCTCTTGAAACGGCAAAATCAAACTTTTCACGGTACAGTTTATTTTTGCCGCCCTCTTCTGCCCTGCTGTGAACAAGTTCAGCTTCAAGTCCTGTATTATTAAGAACTGTGTCGAGAAATGTAAGTCTTTTGTTAAGGCTGTCTAAAAGCGTCAGTTTAACATCAGGTCTTGCAATTTTCAGAACAACACCCGGAAAACCTGCGCCTGTTCCGACATCAATAACGCTCGCATTTTTCTTAACATCAACAAAGTTGTAAAGCGTAAGGCTGTCGGCAAAATGCTTAACTGCAACACCGTGTTCATCGGTTATTGCAGTAAGATTCATCTTTTCGTTCCATTCAACAAGCAATTTAAAGTAAGTTTCAAACCTTTCAAGCATTTCATTATCAAGCTGAATTTTAAAACCATCGGTAACGGTAGTAAGAGTATCTTTAATTGCCATTACTGCCTCCTGTTGTTTTGAGCAAGCCAAATGAGAAGTACGCTGATATCGGCAGGAGATACACCCGAAATTCTTGATGCCTGTCCGATATTGAGCGGCTTAATCTTATTAAGCTTTTCCCTTGCCTCAAGTCGAAGTCCTTCAATTTCATTGTAATCAAAGTCCTTTGGTAATTGCTTAACTTCAAGCTTTTTCATCTGCTCAACTTGCTTGAGCTGTTTTTGAATGTATCCCTCATACTTGATTTCAATTTCAACCTGTTCAAATATATTCGGGTCAAGTTCAGGTCTTGTTGTATCAACACTCTTGAGTGCGTCATAACCAAGCTGAGGTCTTTTCATAAGGTCAATAAGTCTTACGCCCGAAGTAATTTCAGATGTTTCACGTGAAACAAGTATCTTGTTCACCTCTTCTGTAGGCGAAATAACTGTGCTTTTAAGTCTTTTTAACTCTTCCTTTTTAAGCTCCTGCTTTTTAAGATATTTCGCATATCTCTCGTCACTGATAAGTCCGATTTTATGACCGAGAGGAGTAAGTCTTTCATCGGCATTATCCTGACGAAGCACAAGTCTGTACTCACTTCTTGAGGTCATCATTCTGTAAGGCTCATTTGCACCCTTCGTAACAAGGTCGTCAACAAGCGTTCCAATATAGCTTTCGGAACGGTCAAATATAACAGGCTCTCTGCCGAGAACTTTCATTGCGGCATTGATTCCCGCAACAAGTCCCTGAGCCGCAGCCTCCTCATAACCGGAAGAGCCGTTAAACTGACCTGCACCGAACAATCCCTCAAAATCTTTAAATTCAAGTGTCGGGTTCATAGCAAGCGGGTCAACGCAATCGTACTCAATCGCATATGCGGGTCGCATAATAAGACAATGTTCAAGACCTTTTATTGTGTGATAGAATTTAAGCTGTACTTCTTCCGGAAGTGAAGAACTCATTCCCTGAAGATACATTTCCTCGGTATCAAGTCCGCACGGCTCGATAAAAAGCTGATGTCGCGGCTTGTCCTTGAAACGCATAATCTTATCTTCAAAACTCGGACAATAACGAGGTCCAACACCCTCAATCTTACCCGCATAAAGCGGTGAACGGTGGATATTTTCAAGAATAATCTGCTTTGTTTCATCATTAGTCCAGCTGATGTGGCACTCAACCTTGTTTTCGCCTAGGTTTTCAGTTTCATAAGAAAACGGCTGTGGCGGTTCATCGCCCTTTTGAATTTCAAGTTCGGAGAAATCAATTGAACTTTTGAGAACTCTTGCAGGAGTACCTGTTTTGAATCTTCTTAACGGCAAACCGAGCTTTTTTAGGCTTGCACCGAGAAATGCTGCCGGAAAAATTCCGTCAGGACCGCTTTCATATGAAACCTCACCCACAAAAATTCTGCCGCCAAGGTATGTGCCTGTTGCGATAATAACAGTCTTACACTTGAACACAGCAAGCATTCTTGTAGTAAGATTATAACCGCCGTCAACCTTTTCAATATCCGTAATTTCAGCCTGACGGAGGTCAAGGTTCTTTTGCAATTCAATCTTGTGTTTCATAACAGAAGAGTATTTTCTTCTGTCAATTTGTGCTCTTAGTGAATGAACCGCAGGGCCTTTACCTCTATTCAACATTCTGGACTGCAAAAAACATTCATCGGCAGTCTTGCCCATTTCACCGCCAAGGGCGTCAATCTCACGAACGAGATGTCCCTTAGCAGTTCCGCCAATTGACGGATTACACGGACAGTTACCTACCGCATCCATATTTATGGTAAAAATTGCAGTTTTGCATCCAAGTCTTGCCGCCGCAAGAGCCGCCTCAATTCCTGCGTGACCTGCGCCCACTACCGCAACATCATATTCACCCGCAAAATAATTCATAATATCACCTATTTTCCTACGCAGAAGTTATGGAATACCCTGTCTACAACTTCATCACTTGTTCTTTCGCCTGTCAATTCAAGCAACTGCGAAATTGCGTCCTCAATCGAAACAGTCACAGCATCAAATGTCATACCAAATTCAAGTGCATCTTTTGCTTCAACAACAGAGTCAAGTGCATTTTTAACTGCTATTCTCTGTCTTTCGTTTGAGAGTACTCCCTCGCTTGGATTAAAGTTTTGAGTTCCTGCAATTTTTTCAACAGCCTTTGTGAGGTCATCTCTGCCGTCACCACTAATTGCAGATATATATACTATATATTTTATATTTTTACTAATGTATTCTATATCTAGTTTATTATCAAGATCGGTCTTATTTATCACGGCAATTGACGGCACTGACTTTGCAGCTTCAATAAGCGCATAATCATCTTCGTCAAGTTCTCTGCTGTTGTCAAAAACAGCAAGCAAAAGTCCGCACTGTTCAAGTCTTTTCCTCGCCCTGTCAACACCGATTTTCTCAACCGTATCCTCGGTATCACGGAGTCCAGCCGTATCGCTGAGGTTCAAAACAACATCACCGACCGTTACAGTATCCTCTACAATATCTCTTGTAGTACCCGGAATGTCGGTAACGATGCTCTTTTCATAGCCCGAAAGCAGGTTCATAAGTGTGCTTTTGCCTACATTCGGTCTGCCGGCAATTACCGTATCTATTCCCTTTTTAACTGCCTGACCGCAATCGTAACTGTCAAGCAATGACTTAAGACACTTGATAGCATTGTCGCAGGTTTCGATTACAGACTCAACCGTAACTTCGGCAATATCCTCCTCGGGATAATCTGCCCACGCAGAAAAGTGAGCCGCCTGTGCAAGCAAATCATTTTTCACACCGTCAATTCTCTTACGCAACGCACCCTCTTTTACACAAAGAGCCGCCCTTGCCGCACCTCTGCTTTTGGCGCTAATAATATCAATAACAGCCTCGGCTTCGGTAAGGTCAATTTTTCCGTTTAAAAATGCACGCTTTGTAAACTCGCCTGCCTGAGCAGGTGCCGCACCTGCATTAAGGACAGCACGCAAAACTCTTTTGGTAATGTAAAGTCCGCCGTGACATGAAAGCTCTACAACATCTTCGCCCGTATAGCTGTGCGGTGCTTTAAAAACGAGGGCAACCGCCTCGTCGATATCTTCACCGTTTTCTGAAATTTTTCCGAATGACGCAGTATAGCCTTTCATCTCCGTAACCTTTTTACCCGAAACGGAATAGAAAATCTTGTCGGCTATTTGGAGTGCATCGTCACCCGAAATTCTAATAACGCCGATACCGCCCTCGCCCTGAGCGGTACTTATTGCGGCAACTGTATCGTAATTCATAAAATCACCAAGAAAAAAGGGCGGTTAAAAACCGCCCGATAATTATTTGTCTATTCTTCCGTAAAGACCTGTTGCGCCGCCCTCATTGAGTGGCTTTCTGTCAGGATTTGCGGGAGCATTATGCTCTGAACGGTTTGCGCTGTATGGGCGTCTGCCGCCTCTGCCTCTGTTGTTATAGCCACCGTTTCTGCGAACGGGCTTTGCCTTTGGGTCAGGACCGATAACAACATGGCGGTTTGCATTCTCGCCTTCGCTCCATGAAATAGCACCGTTTACCTTTTGAACAGAAGTGTGGATAATTCTTCTTTCATAAGGATTCATAGGCTCAAGATTTGTCTTTCTGCCTGTCTTAACAGCTTTGAAAGCAAGCTTTCTGCCGAGAATTTCAAGAGTTTTTTCTCTCTTTTCTCTGTAGTTGCCTGTGTCGATAGTTACCTTAAAATAGCTGTTGTCTGTGTGGTTGGCAACAAGGCTTGTAAGGTACTGAAGAGAGTCAAGAGTTTCACCTCTTCTGCCGATTACAAAACCGACATCATCACCTGTAAGATTGAATTCGATACCGCCCTCAATCTCTTTTTTCTCTATCTGAACGCTTTCAAGCTTCATATTATCGAGAACATCTCTTAAGAACTGCTCTGCTTTTTCGGCAGGAGTTTCTTTGAGAGTAACCTTAACTTTTGCAGGCTGACCGCCGAAAAGACCGAATTTTTTCTTTTCAGCTCTCTGAATAACCTCAAATTCAACCTCAGCGGTTTCATCAAGACCAAGCTGCTTTTTTGCATCGTTCAATGCGTCAACTTCGTTATCGCCAACGCCGATAGCTTCTTTAATCACAATATTCACCTGATTTCAAACTTCTACTTCTTTTTCTTTTTGGATTTTGTATTTTCTTCTGCACTTTCAGAAAGACCGTGCGGAACATAATTATACTGAACAAGAGCCTCCTGCTCAAACATAAGAGCAGCGTGTCTTGCTTCGGATGTTGCTGTCATTCTCTGCGGACTGAAAAGCTTGCCGACAATAACCGACTGAACAAGGCTTACGAGTGAAGATACAATCCAGTAGAATGCAACGGCTGACGGAACGATATATGCGATATATGCCGAGAAAAGCGGCATTGCGTACATCATAACCTTCATACAGCCCTGCTGTTGCTGCATAGGATTGTTCTTTCCGTTGATTCTCATTGTAATAAACTGTGTAAGCACATTTGACGCAAAACAGATTACAGGGAAAAGAATCATCGGACTCCAAAGACCGTAGTCCTGCGGAATTGCGAAAAGGTTCATACCAAAGGTATTAAAGCCTTTTTCAAACATATTGATCGTATTGATTTGATCTGAATTAAAAATCTGCTGAATAGCGTCAATATTCTGGAAACAGCTGAAATCCTTCAAAAAATAAATTTCCTGATATGTAGCATTGGTTGCACCAGATGCTGCTGTATAACCCGGAATTGTATTTACATAATTAAGGGCTTCGGTTACCTTTGCACTGTCGATATGAAGTGTGTTTGTAAGAGGATATGCGACAGCATAGAATACACCGAAGAGAACCAGGAATGGGACGATCATTGTAAGACAACCGCCTGTCGGCTTAACGCCCTCTTTTTCATAGAGCTTTGCCATCTCTTCCTGAGCTTTTTGTCTGTTGTTTTTATATTTTTCCTGAATTTCCTTTTGCTTTTTGGAAAGTCTTGCGGTACCTGCCATTGATTTTTGCTGTTTGATTGTAAAAGGAAACATACAAAGTCTTACAATGATTGTAAAGACGATAATTGACAGTCCGAAATCTTTAAGTATATAGAAAGCTCCCCACAGCACATAGCCGAGCAAACTTCCAAGAAAACCAAAGATCTGCATACAGTTACCTCACTTTAATTTCTTACTCTTTGGCTTTTTTTCCGGTACGGGGTCGTAGCCGCCCTTTGAAAACGGATTGCAGCGCAGAATACGCCAAACGGTAAGCGCTGTGCCTTTGAGTGCTCCAAACCTCTCGATTGCTTCAACGCCGTACTGCGAACAAGTCGGAATGTATTTACAGTGACTTGCCGTCAGCGGAGAAATTGAGGTCCGGTAAAACCTGATGATTGCCAGAAGAATTCGTTTCATAAAACTATCCCTCTTTTAAAACACCAGCAAGCAAAAGCTGTTTCTTCATTTCTTTATAGATAACAGTGCTTTTTACATAGGGTGTTTTACCTCTGGCAACAAAAACAAAGTCGTACCCCTTTTTCATATCGGGATAAAGTTTGTAATAAGCCTCTCTTATTACCCTCCTCGACCTTGTGCGCCTTACGGCTTTTCCAATTTTCTTGCCGGTGGTTATTCCAAAACGCAGGTTATCGGATTTGTTCTTTAACACATAAGTTACCAAAACAGGACTAACAAAGGATTTTCCCCGTCTGTAAAGTCTGGAAAAATCCCTGTTATCCTTCAAAGTGATATATTCACTCATAAATTTACCACCTTGCAAACAGGTGCATTAAAAAAGAAAGACCACCGGTTAAAAGTGGTCTTCTCTTTAATAAGACAACCTTTTTCTACCTTTAGCTCTTCTTCTGGCTAAAACTTTCTTGCCGTTAGATGTAGACATTCTCTTTCTGAAGCCGTGCTCCTTTTTTCTGTGGAGCTTCTTAGGCTGATAAGTTCTCAACATATTGAAAACCCTCCCTTCAAAATATAACCTTGCAATATAGCATTATATCTTAATTTCAGCCTGTAGTCAACAAAAATTTTTAATTTTTATTTTCAAAAATGAATTTTAAATAATAAAGAAAAAAAGATGCTCTTTTACAAATTTATTTTTCTTTATTAGGAAATACAACATATTGCAACATAAAATTCATTACATACTATATATCCGAATTTCTGCAAAATTCAGGCTCTTTAATAATATAAGGTATCTATTACAATAAATTACAAATGGCTTTTTATAATTGCAATTTTAAATTTGTTGCGTTATAATAAAGCAGAATGGTATTTTATCAAAATGGGATAATTATGGAAAATGGATGCAAGGTTCGGCACCACTGGAAGGGAAAGATTAAATAATGGACTCTTTTGAAGACGCATGGAAAGTCATAGACGGTTACTGCAAGTCAAAAATTACAGACATTGCCTACAACACATGGATCAGCAGAATTCAGCCTATCGACCTTGACTTTGAAAACGGAACTGCATATTTGCTTGTTCCGAACGATTTTCATGCTCAAACACTGAGAAGATGCTATATGAAGCTTCTCAACGAGGGTTTCCGTGAAATTTTCGGAACAGAATTCAATATTGAGTTTAGGACACCTGCAAATGTAACAAACAAGCCAAAGCCACCTGCTGCGGCAACAATTACAACATCGGCATCAACTGCCCCGCTTTTGCAGAGTCCCGAAAACATTTCATACGAATACACCTTTGACACATTTATTGTCGGCGCATCAAACAAGTTTGCTCACGCAGCCTGTCTTGCAGTTGCGTCAAATCCGTCATACGCATACAATCCTCTTTTTCTTTACGGAAATTCAGGACTCGGAAAAACTCATCTTCTGTATGCTATCGGCAATGAAATCAAAAAGAACGATCCGTCAAAGGTAATCTGCTACATAAAAGGTGACGACTTTACCGTTGAACTTATCGAATCAATTCAGCTTGCAAAGATGAATGAGTTCAGACAAAAGTTCAGACAGGCCGATATTCTTCTTGTTGATGATGTTCAGTTTATCGGCGGTAAGGAAAGTACTCAGGAAGAGTTCTTTCACACCTTTAACACACTTTATGAAGCAAGAAAACAGATTGTACTCACATCAGACCGCCCGCCTAAGGAAATTAAAACACTTGAGGACCGTCTGCGTTCAAGATTTGAGCAGGACCTTATTGCAGATATTCAGCCTCCGGATCTTGAAACAAGAATTGCTATTATAAAAAGAAAAGCAGAGCTTGACGGAATTGACCTTTCAGATGAGCTTTGTAACTACATTGCATCAAAAATCAAATCAAATATTCGTCAGCTTGAGGGTACTGTAAAGAAAATCAAGGCAAAGTACTACCTTAACAGCGAAAAACCGACTATCAGTTCGGTTCAGGGCATCATTTCGGATATTCTCAATAATGAAGCTCCGCCTGAGGTTACTGTTGACAGAATTATTGACGAGGTTGCAAGAACCTACGGTGTTACTGCCGATGAAATCCGTTCGCAGAAGAACCGCAGTGCCAATATCAGCAACGCAAGACACATTGCAATTTACCTTACAAGAGAGCTTACAACGCTTTCAATGGTTGCAATCGGCGAAAAGTTCGGCAATCGTCATTATTCTACTATTATATATACACTTCGTAAGGTTGATGAGATGATGGCTAAGGACAGAAAAGTCAAGGAACTCATCGACGATACAATCAAAAATATCCGTGGCTAAAAGCCTCATTTTATTTAACTGTTTATTCAACATTCCACACACATTTTTCCACATTGTGTTGAATATTTTACCTGAGAAAAATTTTGTCAACAAAAGCTAACAAATTGAAAAAATCTTTTGTTTATGCTTTTATTCAGTGCCAATGCGGGTTCTCACCGTTTTTTGACATTTTGACATCCCCTACTACAACTACAATAAAAATATAATAAATAGACAGGAGAAAATGCACACGATGAAAATTTCATGTTCACGAACAGATTTGGCAACAGCCATTTCAAATGTGTCAAGAGCTGTGTCAACAAAGGCATCAATTCCCGCACTTGAAGGCGTTCTGATAAAAGCATATGGCAGCACTCTCAATATTTCGGGTTACAATCTCGAAATCGGTATAACAACCGATATTGAGGCAACAATCAAAGAGGAAGGCGAAATCGTAGTAAGCGCAAAGCTGATTCTTGATATTGTACGCCAGCTTCCCGAAGAGGTTGTGTTTATTGAAACAGATGAGCGTATGGTAACATACATTGCCTGCGGCAATGCAAACTACCAGATTGTCGGAATGTCATCTGTTGAATATCCAGATCTTCCGTCATTTGAACAGACTGACGGAATTTCACTCAATGCAAAAGTTTTGCGTGAAATGATAAGACAGACTGTTTACGCTGTAAGTGAAAACACTGCAATGCCTATTTATACAGGTTCTCTCTTTGAAATTGAGGACGGTGTATTCAAAATCATTGCAATTGACGGCTACAGAATGGCTATTCGCAGTGAAAATATCGACAGCGACAGCAAAAATGCTTTTGTTGTACCCGGAAAAACTCAGCACGAAGTACTTAAACTTCTTACCGATGATGAAGAAACAGCAGAAATCATTATCGGTCAAAGACATATTGCATTTAAAATTAAAAATTACAAAGTTATCTCTCGTCTTATCGAGGGTACATTCATAGACTACAAGTCTGCAATCCCCAAAGACACAAAAACAGAGGTAGTTATAAACACAAGAACAATAATCAACGCAGTTGAGAGAATGTCACCGATTAACAATGACAGAATGCAGAGTCCTGTAAGATGTATTTTCTCCGATGATGAAATCAAACTTTCGTGTATTTCAGCTATCGGCAGAGCAGACGATGTAATTTCTGTTCCGATTGTCGGTGAGTCGGTTGAGATTGGTTTTAACAACAGATACCTGCTTGACGCACTCAAGAATGCAGATACAGACGAAATAAAACTTATACTCAACGGCCCTCTTATGGGTATGATTGTAAAGCCTGTTAAGAGTGACAGTTATCTTAGCGTAGTTGTTCCAATGAGGTTGGCAAATGAAAACTGAGAAAATTAAAATAGACAGCGAATACATAAAATTGCAGGATTTGCTCAAGCTTGGCGGTGCTGTTGAAACAGGCGGTCAGGCAAAAGTTGTCATTCAGAACGGCGATGTTACCGTAAACGGTGAGGTCTGCACTATGAGAGGCAAAAAAATGCGTGCAGGCGACACTGCGGTTTTTGACAGCTTTGAGATAATCGTTGAATAACTTTGGGATTGATGAAGTAAGTGAAGGTAATTGCTCTTAAATTTGAAAATTACAGAAATTTAAAGGACAATATAATCTCTCCGTGTGACGGAGTAAATATAATTTACGGTGACAATGCTCAGGGCAAGACAAATTTGCTTGAATCACTGTGGTTTTTTTGCGGAGGTCACAGCTTCAGAGGTTCAAAGGACAGCGAGGTAATTAACTGGGACAAGAATTTTGCGAAGATTGAAATGCGTTTTCTGGGTCAGGAGCGTGAGCAGACTGCAAAAATTCTTTTTAAGGGCGGAAAAAAGACCGTTGAAATCAACGGTGTGGAAAAAAATTCAGCCGCCGCCCTGATTGAACGCTTTTGTGCCGTTGTATTTTCTCCCGAACACCTCAGTCTTATAAAACGAGGACCGGGTGAACGGAGAAAATTCGTTGACAGTGCAATCTGCCGTGAAAAACTCAAAAATGCAGTAGTTCTCTCAAAGTACAACAGGATTCTCAATCAGAGAAATTCGCTTTTAAAAGACATTTACAAGCGACCGTCACTTGAAGATACTCTTCCCGTGTGGGACGAACCACTTCTCAAAAACGGCGCCGTGCTTATAAAAAACAGAATTGACTATGTAAAAATGCTCTCCGACCGTGCCGTTGAGTACCATCACGGAATTTCAAAAGGCAAAGAAGAGCTGAAAATCCGATATGTGTCCGGCTGTGATATTACAGAGGATGACAGCGTCGGTGAAATTTACGAAAAGCTGAAAGCAAAGCTTGAAAAACACAAAAGTGACGATATTCGGACAGGTTTTACAAACTACGGTCCGCATCGTGACGATATAGAAATTATAATAAACGGCAAAAATGCCAGAGCTTTTGCATCTCAGGGACAGCAGCGAAGTGCCGTTTTGTCGCTGAAACTTGCCGAAGCGTCCGTTTTGCGTGAAAGAATGGGCGAAGAACCCGTAATTTTGCTTGACGATGTGCTTTCGGAGCTTGATGCCAAAAGGCAGGATTTTTTGCTCAATGAACTTCACGGCTGTCAGGTGTTCATCACCTGTTGTGAAAAATCAAACAAAGAACAGCTTAAAGACGGAAAAATCTTTCTGCTGAATAACGGAGAGGTTAGCTGATGTATCTTCATCTGGGACAGGATACCGTTATCACCACCGAAACGGTTATCGGAATTTTTGATATGGACGAGTGTACCGTTTCAAAAAAGACAAGGGACTATCTCACTGCCGCCGAAAAAAGCGGCAATGTTGTCAATGTTTCGTATGAACTGCCAAAATCCTTTGTTGTCTGCGAAAAAAACGGCAAAATAACGGTCTACATCAGTCAGCTTTCGTCAAAAACACTCATAAAAAGAAGTCAGGCACTGTACAAAGAGCTTATGTGCCGTTGAATCCGTATAAATTAAAAAGGAGTTCTGCATATGAAAATGAGAAAATGCCCATACTGCGGAAGAAGAATTTCATATACCTCAGCTTTTGCAAGCAGAAGAAAGGCTGAATTTGTCTGCCAAAAGTGCGGCAAAGAGAGTAAGGTTGTAGTCAACAAAAAGGTGATTTTGATTTTTGTTGTTGCCGCCGTAATTTCACTTGCAATTATGGCAGGCTGGATAATGGCAGGACTTGTAAGCAATCCGCTCGGAATTTTGCTTGTTGCAATTCCACTGATTATTTTTGCGGCTTTAACACCGAATTTTGTTCACTACGAACCGTTCAAAAAATATAAAAAATCAATGGAGGCAAAAAAGGCAGGCATAGCCTATTCCGACAACCTCCTCACTTCGGAACTTGACGAAACCGAGAACTACACTTTCCCGAGCATAAATACTCAGCAAAACGAAAGTGACGATAATTTTGAAATCAACACAGATGTGTTCAATAAAATCAAGGCCGAAAGAAATGCCGCAAGACAAAGACTTGATTCAAACGAAATTTCTTCGGATTCTTCATCTTTCACAAAACAGGAGTATGTTCCCGTAATCAATGACACAAGTGAAAACCATGCCTCAAGCGGAGCGTCACTCAAGAAAATTCACTCCGAAACTCCTGCTCACCACACGGTAAGCAGAAGCAGGCATTACATAAATTCCGATGAAACAACCGAAAACAAAAAATCCGATGACGGCAACCGTTATTCGGTTAACAGAAAGTTTTAACTGGTGATAAAGTGTTCAAACTTCCTGTGTGTCCGCATTGCCAAACAATTTACCGTTACGGTGATGTAAGGAAAAATCTCAATACAAAAATTCACACCTGCTATCACTGCAAAAAGCAGTTTAAAACCTCATTTTCGGGTTTATGGCTTTTGCTCTTGATTATTGTTGCGGTCGGAATCATCGTAAATCTGATTGAAATTACAATTTTTGCAAGCACAAATGTGATAGCACTGTTGGTCACAAATATTGTACTTATACTGTTTTTTCTGCTTTTTGTGCCGTTTTTTACAAAATTCAGAAAATTCGGAGAAGATATGCCAAAAGGCAAAAATATCACAGCATCAAAAAAGCAGCAGAAAAAACAAACGAACACAAGCACTGTTCGTAAATCGAATAAACGGAGGTAAGTGTTTTGGATAATCTTGAAAATAACGAAAATATGAATGAGAATATTGAAGAAGTCAACGAAAATGTAAACGAAGAAGCCATTGATGAAGCCTATGAAAAAGAGATTGAGGCTGAAGAGTTGGTTGAATTTGACGGCGAAGAGAGTATTGAGCTCTCAAAGGTTGAGCAGGAATACGGTGCCGACGAAATTCAGGTTCTTGAGGGACTTGAAGCTGTCAGAAAGCGTCCGGGTATGTACATCGGCTCAACAGGTCCGAGAGGACTTCACCACCTTGTTTACGAAATCGTAGATAACTCAATTGACGAAGCACTTGCCGGTTATTGTACAAAAATTGATGTTGTCATTGAAGACGGCGACATAATCAGAGTAAAGGATAACGGCCGTGGTATTCCTGTAGGCGTCAACAGCAAAACAGGTCTTCCTGCCGTAACGGTTGTATTCACCGTTCTCCATGCCGGCGGTAAATTCGGCGGCGGCGGTTACAAGGTTTCGGGTGGTTTGCACGGTGTTGGTGCGTCTGTTGTAAACGCACTTTCCGAGTGGCTCGAAGTTAAGGTTTGTGACGGCGAAGATGTTTACTTCCAGCGTTATGAAAGAGGCAAAATTGTTTCCGACCTCAAGAAAATCGGCAAGTCGGATGTTAAGGGTACAGAAGTACGCTTTAAAGCCGACCCCGAAATTTTTAAAGAAACAACAATTTACGATTACAGCGTTCTTGAAAGAAGACTTCGTGAGCAGGCATTTCTTAATGCAGGTGTTCACATTGAACTTCGTGACGAGCGTGATCTTGATAATATTATAAAAAACAACTTCGTCTATGAGGGCGGTATCAAGAGCTTTGTCGAGTACATTCACAAAAAGCGTTCTCTCGAAGTTATTCATCCCGATGTAATTTACTTTGCATCGAGAAATGCAGATGATACAATTGCAGTTGAAATTGCAATGCAGTACAACGAAAGCTACAACGAAAATCTGCTCACTTTTGCAAATAACATTCATACAACCGACGGCGGTACTCATGAAGAAGGCTTCAAAAGAGCACTCACCTATGTTATGAATGACTATGCAAGAAAGTTCGGAAAACTGAAGGATAATGATAAGAATCTCAGCGGTGAAGATGTTCGTGAAGGACTTACCGCAATTGTCAGCGTAAAGCTCAAAGAGGCTCAGTTTGAGGGTCAGACCAAGGCAAAGCTCGGCAACACCGAGGTAAGAGCAATGGTTGACCGCCTTATGAGGGATAAGCTTTCGGTTTATCTTGAAGAGAATCCTGCCGTTGCAAAGGTAATTTTTGAAAAGGCGCTTGCATCGTCAAGAGCAAGAGAGGCTGCAAGAAAAGCAAGAGAAAATGCAAGAAGAAAATCTCCGCTTGACTCCGCACAGCTTCCGGGTAAGCTTGCCGACTGCCAGTCAAAAGACAGCAGTGAAACTGAAATCTTCATAGTCGAGGGTGACTCTGCGGGCGGTTCTGCAAAGGGCGGCCGTGACAGAAGAATTCAGGCTATCCTCCCTCTTTGGGGTAAAATGCTCAATGTAGAAAAAGCAAGAATCGACAAAGTTTACGGAAATGACAAGCTTATGCCTGTTATTACCGCACTCGGTACAGGAATAGGCGATGAGTTCGACATCTCAAAACTCAGATATGACAAAGTTATTATTATGGCGGATGCCGATGTCGACGGTTCGCACATCAGAACTCTTCTTTTGACTTTCTTCTTCAGATATATGCGTCCGCTTATTGAAGAGGGTCATGTTTACATTGCCCAGCCACCTCTCTTCAGAGTAACAAAGGGCAAAGAGCATAAATATGCGTATTCCGACCTTGAGCGTGACCAAATTCTGGCTCAAATTGAGGGTAAAACCGAAGTTCAGCGATACAAAGGTCTTGGTGAGATGGACTCCGAACAGCTTTGGGAAACAACAATGAATCCCGAAACAAGACTTATGCTCCGTGTTGATCTCAGCGATGCGGAACAGGCAGACGAAACCTTCACAATTCTTATGGGTGACAAGGTTGAGCCGAGAAGAGATTTCATTGAAAAAAATGCAAAGTATGTACAGAATCTCGATGTCTGATATATTACGATAAACCAAAATTTTAAAAACGGGGTGATTTTATGCACGCAAGAACAAAAGTTACAGTTCGTTACGCAGAAACGGATAGAATGGGAATTGTACACCACTCAAATTATCCGATTTGGTACGAAATAGCAAGAAATGACTATATCAAAATGTTCGGAATCAGCTACACAGACATGGAAAATGCAGGTGTAATGACTCCCCTTTTGAACCTGAGTTGTCATTTCGGAGAACCTGCCCTTTATGAGGACGAGCTGATTATCCGCACTTGGGTGCAGACTATCACAGCCGCAAGAATTATTTTTACATACACGGTTAAGCGTATTGAAAAGGACGGCTCGGAAACCGAGCTTGGCTACGGTACAACCGAACACGGTTTTGTAGACTCCAAAACATTTCGTCCCACAAGCATAAAAAAACGCTTTCCGAAACTTTATGAAGGCATTTCAGCCGCAGTAAAACACTTCTAACGGCGAGCCACATTCGCCCGCAAGTAACAGTACAAAATATGCCGAAAATGTGATTTTATAAATGCCGCAAAATTCATACACAATTTCCATCACATCAAAAATATGCAAAAACAAATCGTTTAATCAAGGCGGGCGTCCAATGAACGCCCCTACTGAAACAAAACCACACACAAAACCAAATCTAAAACAGCAAAATAACACTAATATAAATTATTGAACAGATAGTAACAAGAGCTTGAAAAGCGAGGAAAGAATATGGATAACGAACAGAATCAGAACAAGGATTCAAGAATTATTGATGTTGATCTGCAAAATGAAATGAGAAAAAGCTTTTTGGACTACTCCATGAGCGTAATCGTTTCTCGTGCATTGCCTGATGTCAGAGATGGTTTGAAGCCTGTTCACAGAAGAATACTCTACACAATGAATCAAATCGGTCTTGACCCATCAAAGCCGTATCATAAGTGCGCCGATACTGTAGGTCAGGTGCTGGGTTCGTATCATCCGCACGGTGATGCCTCGGTTTATGATGCAATGGTTCGTCTTGCACAGGATTTTTCCATGAGATATATGCTTGTTGACGGTCACGGTAACTTCGGTTCGGTGGACGGTGATCCGCCTGCCGCATACCGTTATACAGAGGCGAGAATGAGCAAAATTTCTCTTGAAATGCTCACGGATATCGAGAAAAACACGGTTGACTTTATGTCAAACTACGATGATCGTCTTAAAGAACCGACTGTTCTTCCAAGCCGTTTTCCAAACCTTCTCGTAAACGGTTCAAGCGGTATTGCCGTTGGTATGGCAACCGAAATTCCTCCGCATAACCTCGGTGAAACAATTGACGCAGTTTGTACTCTCATTGACAATCCCGATGCCGAGCTTGCAGAGATTATGGAGTGTATGCCCGGACCCGACTTCCCGACAGGCGGTATTATCATGGGCAGAAGCGGTATTCGTGCCGCCTATGCAACAGGTCGAGGAAAAATCACCGTAAGAGCCAAGACTGAAATTATCGAAGCTAAAAACGGCAGATATAAAATTATCGTTACGGAACTCCCCTACAAGGTCAACAAGGCAAGACTTATTGAAAACATTGCCGACCTCGTAAAGGATAAGAGAATTGAGGGTATCTCAAATATTGAGGATCATTCCGACCGTAAGGGTATGCACATTGAAATTGACATCAAGAGAGATGCCTCACCTCAGATTGTTCTTAACCAGCTGTTCTCATACACACAGTTGCAGACAACCTTCGGTGCAATTATGCTTTCTATCGTTGACGGCGAGCCTAAAATACTTTCACTCAAGGAAATGCTCCAATGCTATATTGAATTTCAGGCTGAGGTTATTCGCCGCCGTACTGATTTTGACCTCAAAAAAGCCCGTGACAGAGCTCACATTCTCGAGGGCTTGAAGATTGCGCTTGACTTCATTGACGAGGTAATCAAAATTATCAGAAACAGCAAGGATACTGCAAGCGCAAAAACAGGTCTTATGGAGCGTTTCGGTCTTGATGATGTTCAGGCTCAGGCTATCGTTCAAATGCGTCTTGGTCAGCTCACAAATATGGAGCAGACTAAGATTGAGGATGAAATTGCAGCCCTCCACGCAAAAATTGAAGAATATCTCGAAATTCTTGCAAGCGAGCCAAGACAGCTTGAAATCGTAAAAGAAGAAATTATGCAGATTCGTAATAAATATGCCGATCCGAGAAGAACGGAAATTTGTGCTGTAAGCGGTGAGGTTGATATTGAGGATCTTATTCCGCAGGAGGAGTGCGTTCTTACGCTTACACAGTTTGGATATGTAAAGCGTCTTTCTGCCGATACCTACAAAATTCAGCGCAGAGGAGGTCGCGGTGTATCGGGTATGTCACGCCGTGAGGAGGATGTTGCGGCTGAAATGTTCGTAATCAATTCACACGACTATGTTCTGTTCTTTACCGACAAGGGCAGAGTTTATCGCCTTAAATGCTATGAAGTTCCCGAAGGAAGCCGTCAGTCAAAGGGTGTGAACATTGCAAACCTGTTGCCGATTTCCCCCGATGAAAAGGTAACTTCAATGATAAGAGTGCCTGAATTTGACGAGGAAAAATACCTTGTTATGGTCACCCGTCAGGGCATTATCAAGCGTATTGAACTCAATGCATACAACACCTCAAGAAAGGGCGGCCTTATCGCTCTTGAACTCAACGAGGGTGACGAACTTGCGTGGGTAAGAATGACCGACGGTAACAGTCAGGTTATTATCGCCACCAAGAAAGGTATGGCTATCCGCTTTAACGAAACCGACATTCGTGCAATGGGCAGACAGGCTCGAGGTGTTAAGGCAATGGCTCTCAAAGAGGGCGACTGCGTAGTCGGAATGAGCGTTGTCCGTGAGGGCGGTCTTGTTCTTACAGTTTCCGAAACAGGCTATGGCAGACTTTCAAGTCCTGACGATTACCGTGTTCAGAGCCGTGGCGGTAAAGGTCTTACCAACTACCACACGGAAAAATATGGCGATGTTGCCGCTATCAAGGTGGTTAACCTTGACGATGATATTATTATCATCTCGGAGGAAGGCATTATTATCAGAATTGCCGCCGAATCAATTCGTGTTTGCGCCCGTCCTTCAAAGGGTGTAACCGTAATGAAAGTAAACGGTGACGACAGGGTTGTAACAATCGCCCGTGTTCCCCACATTGACGGTGAAGATGATGAATCAGCCGAGGGTGAAGACAGCGCAGAAAATGCTGAAAACGCTGAAACCGTAGAAACAGTTGCAGAAGAAATTCCCGAAAATAACGAGGGTGAAACTTCTGATTCAACCGAAGAAAATACGGAAGAATAATTGATAAAAATAAGAAAACTCCACTTTTTTAAGTGGAGTTTTTGACACATATGAAAATCTGGTGATTTGATGAAAAAATCCTTAGTTCTGATTGTAGCGGCAATCCTCATGCTTTCACTTTTCGGCTGTTCTGACAAGAAGAATGCCGATGTTTCCGGTGTAGTAGATGCGCCCGATAAATTTTCTACTCTCGATGAGGCAAAGGTAACAGAAAATCCGAACATTCGCAAAGAAAGTGAAAATGTAAACGGAATGTGCTACGCAATCACTCTTGAAGAATTTACATATAATTACAACGAAATGCTCAAAGAGGCGGGTAATCTTGATATGATTAATCCAAAGGGTTGGAAAATGCTCGGCAGTCCTCAGAATGACGCAAACGGAACGGAGTATCAGTATTATTACTACGATGCCGATAAAATCAGCTTCACAGCCTCTGTTGAAACAAAGACAAATTATATTATGAATATCGGTCTCGGAACAACAATGAGCAACTTTGTTTCGATTGAGAACGAGAAAAATAACAGCGATACAATCCTGATGAAAAGTGCCGTAATGGCTGCCGCAGTAAGCGGAATGGGCATTAATAAGGTTGATACAATTCAGGATATTTTCTATCTTACAACCTTTGAAAATACAAATGAGCTGTGGTACAACGGCAATGTCTATGCTCTCAGCACCAATGAGGATAAGGCAGACAGTGAACGCAGTACAATGCTGTTTCGCACCTTTCCTATCTCTGATGAAGTAAAAGAAAACTGGGGCATTGACGAGTATGAAAGCTATGTGGCAAACGCAACTCAGGTAACAACAAACGCAAATTAAAAATGAATTTTGCAAAAAGACAAGGCGACTATCGTTTTCGATAGCCGCCTTATAGTTTAATCTCTTCTGTTATTTGTTTTACTTTTTCTTTCTGTCAACAGCCGTTGCGGTAATAAATACACCGCCGCTGGCAAACAGCAGAGCGACCCACAGGAACATATTTCTGTTGTCGCCGGTTTTCGGGCTTGTTGTTTCATTGCCGGTGTTTGTTCCAACGATTCCGTACTGATTGCTGTTATCGCCGGTCTTCAGTTTTTTTGTCTCATTGTTTGTTTCATTGTTTATATCATTGTTTTTCTCTTTGCCGGTGTTTGTCGCTATGATTCCGTATTGACTTAAATGGCTTGTTTCAAATACTATATAGCCGTTTTCTACCTTAGCAGGCATGGTTTCTTTAATCTCATCATTTACAATGTAAACGACTTCGTATTTGTCATACCCATTCAAATCCTCCGGCAGAGCAATTCTGATCTTCATTTTGGTGTCGCTGATCTTCA
>OIYS01000293.1_pt1 | contig 37510 bp, 36 predicted proteins | sample 1588271 | NCBI WGS metagenome assembly OIYS01 (sample SAMN03283286) | human gut metagenome | biome: human-associated habitat; material: feces | host: Homo sapiens | place: Peru | collected 2012
ATATAATAAAGAAAAAGATAAATTTAATTATAATTTAAGAGGATATTTAAAAAGTACTAATGATAGTTTAAAAAAATTAGCGATTGAGGCCTTAAATTCAGGTGCTGATGAGAAAAAAATAACGTTAGAAAATTATAGCAGTTATTTAGGCTCTTCATACCTTGATGAAGACTATGATTATTATGGATATTTTTCATTAATCTTCTTAGCAAGTGTAGCTTTTTTCGTTGCTGGAGTAGTATTTTTAATAAAACATTTTAAAGCCTCTAAAAAATACAAAAAGGTTATTTCAAAATATGGATTTAAAACTTTGAATGATGAAATTAGTGACAAAGACACTAAGGCATTTTTGAATGATAATCTATATTTGACTAACAAGTATGCTATTTTAAATAATGGTTATCTTGTTGTAATTCCCTATGAAGAGATTATTTGGAATTATACTCAAGAATTTAAGTATAAAGGAATTACAACTGCTAAATATGTAGTTTTATGTGATAAAAAAAGAGCTTATCAAGTTAGGTATAAGCTTAACTTAGATAAATCTAAATTAAAAGAAATTGCCGAAATTATTTATGCGAAGAATAACAAAGTTTTAGTTGGGTATTCTTCTGAAAACTTACAAAAATATCGTGAAATAAAGAAATCTAAATAAAATCAGTGTATATTATTTGGGAAAAATAAATTTTAGAGTTATTATCTAAAATTATTTTTTTATTTATGGAATCTAAATGTTGAATTTTAGATGTTACTTTAAAGAAATTATTGTTTTTAAAATAAACTATTTTTATGATACTTTTACTCTCATACGCGTTTAAAAGATTGTGTTCATTTTCAATTAATCTTTCTTCGCATAACATTGGCGATTGATATTTTTTTTCTTTTTTTATTTCTTTTATGAGTTCTTTAGGATTAATAACGGAATTAAAAGGTAGCCATTTTATAAATCCCCGATCAATTTGCATTATGACCACCTATTTTATTATTACGCATTATAGCCGTTGAATCTTTAAGTAAATTTGATGCTTTTAAAAGACTATTTTTACCGAATTTGTCTTTTATTTGATCAATTGTTGCATTTAATTCATCTGTTTTTGATATTTCATCGAAGGAATCAAATATATTTAGTTGAATGCCAGTCTTTAAAGATAATCCTCCACAAGATACACTAACTTTTCTAATAGGCAAGTAGGAGTAAAAGCGATCAAATATCATATAGCAAGTATCTTTAATAATTTTATCGGCATCAGTTGGATTATCTAATTTTACAGTATGATAAAATCCTCCACCAACTGATTTAGAGTATCCAATGCCAAAGCCAATGACACTAGATTGCTTGTGATTTCTACGAAGTCTTTCAGTTATTACTTCTACCATTTCACTAATTATTATTTTAACATTAGTCTCATCATAATCTTTAAATAATATTTGACTATGACTATAAGAACTTTCTTTGGGAGATATTTTAAAGTCATTTATTCTTGATAAATCTATGCCATTAGCATGATTCCAAAGTTCTTTTCCCATGATGCCAAATTTATCTTTCAATTTATTGGGATTATAATTTGCCAAATCTTTTATGGAGTATATATTAATAGCATTTAAACGTTTTTCCATATTTGGCCCAATGCCCCACATTTTACTAAGAGGAGAGATTGTCCATAATTTTTCAGGAATATCATCATATGTCCATTTAGCTATGCAATCACTGTTATGTTTTGCTTCGATATCCATAGCAACTTTAGCAAGAAGCATATTAGGACCAATTCCACATGTTGCTGTAAGTCCTGTTTTTTCTTTGATAGTATTTAAAATTTCTAAGGCTAATTCATAATCACTTTTTTTATACATTTTTAAATAATTGGTAACGTCTAAAAAACATTCATCTATAGAGTAGATATGTAAATCTTCTTCTGCTACAAAATTAAGATATATTTTTACAACTTCTTTGCTTTTTTTTATGTATAAGTTCATTCTAGGGTTAGCAATTATATATTTTATATTTTTAGGTATTTCATATAGTCTTCCTCTTGATTTTACGCCTTTGCTTTTTAAGTATGGCGTAACTGCTAGAGTAATAGCGCCATTTCCTTGATTTTTGTTGGCTACCACTAAAGGAGTAGTAAATGGATCTAGTTTTCTATCAATACACTCACATGATGCGAAAAAGCTTTTTAAATCAATACACAAAAAATTTCTATTCATAAACACGTTATTCATAATCCGCCTCCGAACATACGTTCAATAAAATTATAGCTCAAAATAATAATGGCCGCAACTGGAATTTAATGGTAAAATATATATATAGTTATTAAACTAAATCACTAACCATGGAGGACTTTATGAAAAAAATGAATATTATTTATGAGGATAAGACATTGTTAGTCGTAAATAAGCCTGCAAAGAAGCTTACGATCGCAACGCCTAAAAAAGAATTAAACACGTTATACCATGAAGCTAGAGAATATGTAAAAAAGCAAAATCCTAGTAATAAAATATTTATAGTTCATCGTCTTGATAAGGATACCTCGGGAATTGTAGTATTTGCCAAAGATGAAAAAGCTAAAAAATATTTACAAGATAACTGGAATAGTTATTATCGTGAATATATTGCCATTGTAGAGGGACTAGTAAAAAAAAGTGGAACTTTGAAGTCATATTTAGCAGAGTCTAAAACGTTAAATGTTTATTCAACGAAGTCAAAAAATGGAAAATTAGCAATTACGAATTATGAAGTTTTAGATAATAATAAAAAGTATTCCTTATTGAAAATAAATATTTTAACAGGGCGAAAAAATCAAATTAGAGTTCAGCTAAGTGATATAAATCATCCAATAGTCGGAGATAAAAAATATAAGAGTAAGACCAATCCATTAAATAGAATGGGATTGCACGCTAATAAATTAATTATTAAACATCCAATTACTAAAAAAGAATTAGTTTTAGAAGCCAAAGTGCCTAAGGTATTTTTAAATATGTTTGAAATTTAGAAAGGATAAATAATATATGGAAAAATCAAAAGTATATTTTACAAAAGAAATTTCAAGTGCTAGCTTAGTAAAAATTTATGAAGCATTAAATGTTTCTCTTAAAGGAAAAATAGGGGTTAAAATTTCTACTGGAGAAAAAGGTGGTCATAATTTCTTAGATCCACTCCTTATTAAAGATTTAGTAAACAAGCTTGATGGAACTATAATTGAGTGCTCAACAGCCTATGGCGGAAAAAGACAAGATTCTAAAGATCATTGGCAGGTTATTAAAGAGCATGGATTTAAAGACAATTTTCCATGTGATATATTAGACGAATTTGCTGAGTTTAGTATCCCTGTGGTTGGTGGTGCTCATCTAAAAGAAAATATTGTCGGAGAACATTTGAAAAACTATGACTCGATATTGATGCTTTCGCATTTCAAAGGTCATGCCATGGGTGGCTTTGGCGGTGCTTTAAAAAATATGAGTATAGGTCTTGCTTCTCATCATGGAAAGTTAAATATTCATTCAGCTGGAAAAACAATTAATCAAAAAGAATGCTGGGCTTCTCTACCTTCACAAGATGACTTTTTAGAAAGCATGGCTGATGCTTGTAAAAGTATTATAGATTATGTAAAAAAAGAAAATATAGTATATATAAATGTTGCTAACAACTTATCAATAGATTGCGATTGTATCAGTAATCCTGCTGATCCAGAAATGAAAGATATTGGGATATTTGCTTCGCTTGATCCTGTAAGTATTGACCAAGCATGTTATGACGCCGTAAAAAATTCTAAAGACACAAAAAAAGCATCATTGGTAGAGAGAATGGATAGTAGGCATGCTATTCACACGGTAGAGCAAGCGGCGTTATACAATTTAGGAAATAGAGATTATGAATTAATAAGCATTGACTAGGTGATAATATGTTAAAAGTTGATAATGTTACAAAATATTATGGAGATTTTAGGGCTGTTCATAATTTATCTTTCTCAGTGAAGGAAGGCGAAATATTTGGCCTTCTTGGAGTTAATGGGGCAGGTAAAACAACTACTTTTCGGATGATTTTAGGCCTTTTAAGTAGAGATAGTGGCACAATAACTTTGGATGGCAAAAATATTGATTATAGCATAACCGATAAAATAGGGTTCTTAACCGAAGAAAGAAGTTTACTTGTTAAAATGACCGTGAAAGAACAAATACTTTATTATGCCACTTTAAAAGGCATGGATGAGAAAACAATTTTAAAGCGATTAAAATATTGGCTAAATAGATTTGGTATTTCTTCTTACGAAAACAAGAAAATAAAAGAATTAAGTAAAGGTAATCAACAAAAGGTACAATTTATAACTGCCATTATTCATAATCCTAAATTACTAATACTAGATGAACCATTTTCTGGTTTGGATCCGATAAATGTGGCGGAAATAATGGAAGTTATTAGAGAATTAAAAAATAAAAAAACAATAATAATATTTTCATCACATCGTATGGAACATGTCGAAATGTTTTGTGAAAAATTAGTAGTTTTAGTTAATGGCGAAAGTGTCTTAAAAGGATCTTTGGAAGAAATAAAAAAAGAATATGAAAAGAAAAATATTTTTATAAAGGCTTCAGTTAAAGAAAATGAACTAAAACAAATTCCTGGTGTATTAGAAGTTGAAAAAGCAAATGATGAATACAAGGTTAAAATAGATAAATTTAATAGTAAAAATAATGTTTTTGAATATTTAAAAACATGCAGCGATGTTACAAAATTTAGTGTTGAAGATGCCAGCTTAAATGAAATATTTTTAGATAAAGTTGGAGGAAAATATGAAAAATAAATTAAATTATTTGACAGAGCAAAGTTTAAATAAAAAAATAAAAACTAAGTGGTTTAAAGTTGTCAATATTATTTTGGCTATTTTAATAGTTGGAATTATAAATGTCGATAGAATAATAAACGCTTTTGGTGGTAATTTCAATAAACAAAAAACTATTTTTATTGTTTCGGATGCTAATATTTATGATGAATTAGAAAGTAGTTTTTCTAAAAATGCCGAGTATATAAAAGATATTGGCAAATATGAAATGAAAAAAGCTAATAAAAAGACTGATGAATTAATAAATAATTTAAATGATAATACATATGTTTTGAATGTTTCTATTTCCGATTCTAATATTATAAATGCCACTGTATATTCTTTTAATCCATTAAGTACTATAGAAACACAGCTACTTAAAAGTTCTTTAAATAGTGTCAAGTATTTAAAATTAATTAAGGATGGCGCCTTAACAGAAGAGCAAATTAGAAGTTTACAGACTGATATTGAATTGGAAAACGAGATTAAAAATCCAAAAGCAAAAGGTGAAAATGCCAAGGATTTAGTTGCAAGTGGTATTATTACGATCTTTATAGTACCTATATTTATTTTAATTGTATTATTAGTACAAATGATAGGTGCTGAAATTAATGATGAGAAAACAACAAGAGGAATGGAAATAATAATTTCAAGTGTTCCTGTAAAATATCACTTTATTTCAAAAATAAAAGCTTCGTTAAAATATGTTTTGATTCAAGGGGGCTTGATTCTTTCATATGCATTTATAGGAATAATTATAAGGTTAATTCTTAATAAAATAGGAGGAAGTGTTCTACTCCCTAATGAGATAGCTTCTTCTTTAAATGATGTTATTAATTTATTTAGAAATAGTGGTGTAATAAGCAATTTTTTAATTGTTTTACCAATTATTTTAGTTTTAATTTTTACCGCATTTTTGACTTATTCTATATTGGCCTCAGTTTTAGCATCTATGACAACCTCAATAGAAGATTATCAACAATTACAAACACCATTAATGTTAATTATGGTTGCAGGATATTATTTAGCTTTAATGGGTGCGGTGTTTGATGGCTCATTATTTATAAAAATTGTGGCATATATCCCAATGCTATCATTTATGGTTGCACCTTCTTTATATTTACTTGGCAACATGCATATTTTAGAATTAATATTATCAACAATTATTAGTATTTTGTTTTTAGTTTTTGTGTATATATTTGGTTTAAGAATATATAAAGAAGGAATTTTAAATTATTCATCAAGTAATCTTTGGAAGAAAATATTTAAATCAATGAAAAAGCATAATGAGTAAAATTGCTAAACTAAATTTCTTGATTTATTTTGCCATAAATTATATAATCTATTTAGAGTAGGTGATAATGTGAACAACAATAAAGAACGTAAAAAAAGTAAAGTTCAATCATTTCTCGCTGTTGTGGCAATTATTGGTTTACTTATAAGTGTAGTATTTTTAAGTACATATAGTTTTTGGCAAATTACAAAAACCCAAGAAGATGTAAATAAAATGATTTCAGCATGTTTAAATTTAACTTATACTGAAAATACGAATGCTATTAAACTTACTAATGTTTGGCCTAGTCAAACCTCATTATCGCCACTACTTGATGGTTATTCATTTTCATTAACTAATACTTGTGATAAGGATTTATACTATACAATAGGGTTGGATGCTATTGAAAATGAAGGAGAAAGTTATCTTAATCATGAAAATGTTATGGTATCAATAGATAATACATTTATAAATAATTATGCTTCTTTTAATACAGTTACAGCACGAAGCAATGGTAACGTAACGGGAAAAGATATTACTACTTTATTAGTACCAGCTCATGAAACAAATACTCATACTTTAAGATTATGGATTAGGGAAAAGACACCTATTACGGAGCAAAATAAAATATTTAGAGCTCAAATTGTTGTTAATGCTATAAATACAATTAGTAAGAGTTCAATTGATAATAATTTATTTAATTTTGATCAATCTACAAATACAATTACTGGAGCAAATTTAGCTCAGAAAAAAAGTGTATATATTCCATCTACTATCCAGAGTGTACCGGTTCTTAAAATAGGCACTGACGCTTTTAGAAATAGTAAATTAGATAACGTGATTATTGAAAATGGTATAGCAAGTATTTCATCCTACGCATTTAGTTATCAAGTAACTGAAAATTATGGTGGATTATCATCAATTGTAATACCAGAGTCGGTTAACGAGATTTCTGAATATGCATTTTATAAATCAGGCCTTAGAAATGTTCACATTAGTAAGAATGTTAAAAATATAAGTGCTTATGCTTTTAGCGATAATAGAATAGATCATCTAGAATTAAAAGAAGGACTTTTAGAGATTTCAGAAAGTGCTTTTGAAAATAATAATTTAACGGAAGTAACAATTCCAAGTAGTGTAACTAAAATTGGAGATAATGCATTTAACAATAATCCTGGCTTGAAAAAAATAATAATTAATAAAGGAAATAGTGAGGCTCTAGAGCTTGGAGCCAATTGGTCAGGAAACGCTACCGTGGTTTACGCTAATTAGTATTTTAAAAAAAGACCACTTGTGATACAATATCACTGGTGGTTTTTATGTTAGAAATAAAAGATTTATCGGTTTCGGTTGAAGATAAAAAAATAATAGATAATTTTAATTTAAAAATAAATGATGGAGAAATACATGTTATCATGGGCCCCAATGGTGTTGGAAAAAGTTCTATTTGTAAAGTTTTATTTAGAGATGATGATTATAAAATTTCAAATGGTACTATAAAATATAACAATATTGATTTACTAAAATTAGATACCAGTGAAGTTGCAAAAAATGGTTTTTATTTAGTAAATCAAAGTCCTTTGGCAATTGAAGGAATCACTACTTCGGAATTATTGAGAACTGTTTTAAATGAAAAAAATGAACATACTGATATCTTTTCTTTTAGTAAAAGTTTAGAAAAATTGTGTGCAGACTTGGACATACCTTCTAATTACGTACATCGTGATATCAACGTTGGTATGAGTGGTGGTGAAAAAAAGAAAATTGAATTATTGCATTTATGGATGATAAAGCCTAAATTCATTATATTAGATGAAATAGACTCGGGCCTTGATGTTGATGCTATAAATGTTGTTTGTGATTCAATTAATAAATATTATCAAGAATACAAGCCATCTATTTTAATTATCACTCATCATATGAACATAATTGATCATATAGAACCTAATTTTGTCCATGTGATGATGGATGGTAAAATATCCAAGACTGGTGGTAAAAAACTAGCACAAGAAGTCCTAAAAAGCGGTTTTAAAAAATTTAAGGGACAAATATAGTTAGTGGGCAAGCTGTTTTATGAATACATTAATAATAGATAAAGAAATGATGTTAGAAAATTATTCTGGCAATATAAAAATTACTAAAGATGTAAAATTATTAATAAAGGGTACTTGTAAAATATATGAAATAATAGATGATGATGGTTATGACTTAGACATTACTATTAATGATAATGCTAATTTAGAATATAATCGCTTTTGTTTAGCAAAGAATAGTAGTAAGGTTTCAATTAATCAATGTGATGGCTCAGTACTCAAATATAATGAATCAATTTTGGGATTGGGTGATTATAAACTAAAATTGGATGTATACATTAATGGTTCACAAATAAATAGTGATACTAATATTAATGTCTTAGCAAAAAAAGGCTCTAAAGTTGAAGTGGCGGCTAATGGGATAATAGCGAAAGGTACTAAAGAAAATGTTATTAACGAAGCCTTAAAAGGTTTTAATGTTAATGATGGCCAAACTTTGTTTTATCCAAATTTGATAGTTGATTCATATCATGTTAGTGCTAGTCATAACGCTACTATAAAAAATGTTGATAAAAATGAAATGTTTTATTTACAAAGTAAGGGATTAAAAAAAGAAACGGCCCTTAAGTTACTTGAGGAAAGTTTTTTATTAAATATTTTTAGTAATGATTTTAGAGATGTAATAAGAAAATATTTATAGAAAAGGGAGGTGAATGTTATGAATAGAGACGATTTTCCTATTTTAAAAGAAGATATTATATATTTTGATAGTGGTGCTACAGCATTAAAGCCTCAATGTGTTATAGATGAAATAACAAAATATTATTCACTATATTCAGCAAATGCACATAGGGGTGACTATGACATTTCGTATAAAGTTGACGAAAAAATTGCGGAGACTCGTAATCTTGTAAAGAATTTTATTAATGCTAAAAATGTGGAAGAAATTATTTTTACATATGGTGCTACCGATTCATTAAATATGGTCGCGGATGGCTTTTTTAGATTATATTTAGATGAAGGTGATGAAATTCTTATCACTAAAAGTGAGCATGCCTCGAATGTTTTGCCTTGGTTTAGACTTGCTAAAGATATAGGGTGTCATATTCGTTATATCGATTTAGATAATGATTCTTACGTAACCCTTGAAAATGTAAAAAGAGCTATTACTAAGAATACTAAAGTTATAGCTTTAGCAGAAATTACTAATGTAATTGGTGATAAAAGGCCAATAAGGGAGATAGCTAAGTTAGCTCATGAAAATAATGCTTTCTTAGTCGTAGATGGGGCGCAAAGTGTTCCTCATATTCCTGTTGATGTAACTGATTTGGATGTTGACTTTTTAGCTTTTTCTGGTCATAAAATGATGGGCCCAACAGGAATAGGAGTATTATATGGAAAAAGAGAACTCCTAGAAAAATTAGTTCCTACTAGATTAGGTGGGGGAATGAATGAATCTTTTGACAATGAAGATGAAGTATATTTAAAAGAACTCCCAGAGCGTTTAGAAGCAGGTACAATAAATATTGCTGGTATAATAGGACTTGGAGCAGCAATTAAATATTTAGACAATATCAGAATGGAAAATATAGAAAATAGAGAAAGATTTTTGAGAAAATATTTAATTGATGAACTTGTAAAAATTCCACACATTGATATTTTAAATTTGGAAAGCGATTCAGGAATAGTATCGTTTAATGTAGATGGAATATTTAGCCAAGACGTTGCCTATTATCTAAACAAATATAATATTTGCGTAAGAGCTGGTAATCATTGTGCTAAAATGCTAAAAGATCAAGTTAAAGTTACTAATTCTATTAGAGTAAGTTTATATTATTATAATACTGAAAGCGAAATAGATGAATTGGTATCACTTTTAAAAAGCAAAGATAAGATATTGAAAGAGATGCTATAATGGACGAAGAATTAAAAAGAGAAATAATTATGGAGCATTATTCTAATCCTTTAAATAAAGAAACTGTTACGGATAGTAGATATGAAAAAGTAAACACTCGTAATCAATCATGTATTGATAATTTGGATATTTATATTTTGTTTGATAAAGATTTAATCAAAGATATTAAGTTCAATGGTGAAGCTTGTGCAATTAGTACCTCATCAACATCAATAATGATAAAAAATTTGATTGGAATGAATGTTAAAGATGCATTAAATTATGTTGATAATTTTATGGCAATGGTTAATGAAGAGAAGTATGATGATTCTATTTTAAATGAAGCTTTGTGTTATGACAAAATTTATTTGCAAAATAGTCGAAAAACTTGTGCAACGCTCCCATATCGTGGCTTAAAAGAAGCTTTACTAAAACATTTAAAAGGCCAATAATTTGGCCTTTTTCATGTATTGAATAAATATATTTATTGTGCTAAAATATTTTTCACGGTTGGTGATTATATGAGTATACCAGATAATAATTGTAGAAAAGAATCTTTACGAGAATATAAAAAAATGATATCAAAGTATAAAGTGCTAAATAGAGAAGAAGAAAGAGAGCTTTTTATAAAATGCCAAAATGGTGACGAAAAAGCTCGTGAAAAGTTAATATTACATAATTTATCTATGGTTTTATCAATTGCTTCAAATGTTATGGCATTTATGACTGAACGGAATAAAGTAAATCGCTTTGATATATTTGACTTGATACAAGAGGGTAATATAGAGTTAATGAACGCCGTTAATTCTTTTGATGTAAGTAGAGATTGTAAATTTTTTTCTTATGCTTATCCTAAAGTAAAATTAGCTTTGTTTAAATATATAAAGTTTAAAAATAGAGATATTACAGTTCCTAAATGGTGGTTTGATTTTTACAATCACTTAATACAATATTCGGTTAACTTTCAAAATAAAGAAGGAAGAATGCCAACGATATTAGAATATTCAAATCATTTTCATGTAAAGCAAAGTACTATAGAAAATATCTTTATGCTTAAAGACAATCCTATGTATTTAGAAACTCTTTTGGATAGTGAATGTAGCTACTATAATGCAATTTTAGTTGATGATAGAAACGAATTTGTTAGTGATATAGAAATAGAGGATAGAAATCAAAAACTATTGGATGCTTTAAAAAATATTGAATTAACCACAAATGAAAGATATGTATTAGAAAACTATTTTGGATTTTTGAGTGATCCTAAGAATTGTGGGGAGATTGGTAGAGAGTTAGGCATTTCAAAGCAAAGAGCTAATGCTATAAAAATGGCTCTTTTAAAAAAGTTAAGAAGCAATTATAAACTACAAGAATTAATTGAATATGAAATAAATGCCCCAGCAAAATTCACGGAAATTAATATTAAAAATATTAGCAAATTTAAATTGGAAATGATAAATAAGGAAGCTGAAACATTAATAAATTGTAGATCTTTATTTGATTTATTTAAAAGTATAGAAAAAGATGAAGTGCTTTCTATTATATATAGTTTCTCTTATGAAGAAAGAGAAATATTGAGAAAAAAATTCGGCACATCATTTACAATTATAATAAGTGATAAATGCTTATCAAACGATGAACTAGTAGCTCTTTACTGGACAATTATTCCAAGAATGAAAAGAATAATAAATGAAAAAAATAATTCTTTCCAAAGAAAAAGACAATTAGAAAATTCCTAATTGTCTTTTTTAATCATAACTACTGCCTTCTTTTATTTCCATTATAACCGGTAAAATAATAGGCCTTCGACCAGTCAACTCACTAATAAAAGGATGTAAATCTAAAATAATTTGATTTTTTAAATCTGTGTAATTATATGTGTTATTATCAAGAAAATTATTAACAATGCTTGAAACTTTTTTTTCGATTTGGTTAATAAGTTCGGCATTTTCATTTACTAAAACGAATCCTCTGGTTGTAATATTTGGCTTAATTAATAGTTTTCTTGTTAATGGATTGATGTTTAAAATTGTAACCAAAATACCGTCTTTGCTCATTAGTTTACGATCTTTAATAACCACTGAGCCAACATCTCCAATTCTTGATCCATCAACGTAAATGTCACCCGCTTGAACAGTTCCATTTTTTCTAACACCGTCTTTAGATAGTTCAATAACATCACCATTTTTACAAATGAATACGTTTTCTTCCGGAATATCACAGCTTATTGCTAAATCTCCATGAGCCTTAAGCATTCTATATTCACCATGCATAGGCATAAAATATTCTGGTTTAATAATTCTTAACATCCATTTTAGCTCTTCGGCTTTAGCGTGTCCTGATGTATGTATATCGCTTAATTCAGAATTTGTAAATACTCTTACACCTTTTAAGTATAGTTTGTTTATAATTCTATTAATGCTTTCAGCATTCCCTGGAATAGGACTTGAAGAGAAGACTACTAGATCGTCATTTAATAATGTAATTTGTTTGTGTACGCCATTTGCAATACGTGATAACGCTGCAAGAGGCTCTCCTTGAGAACCAGTACATAAAATACATACTTCTTCACGTTTTAAATTTTTAGCTTCATTATTATCAATAAAAATTGTTTTATCTTTAATCAGGTTATTATTAACTGCTAACTCAATGCTTGTTTCCATACTTCGTCCAAAGACTACAATTTTTCGATTGCATTTTCGACATGTTTCGACAATATGTTTAATTCTGTAAATATTTGAAGCAAAAGTAGCTATTATAATGCGGCCATGATGACGGCTTATTATGTCACTAAGAGCTTCATCTACACAGTTTTCACTTTTAGAAAATCCTTCCGATAAAGCATTAGTACTATCACTTAATAATATTTTAACACCCTCATTTCCAAGTCTAGCCATTTTATGTATATCAGCCATAGGTCCGATTGGAGTTAAGTCAAATTTAAAGTCTCCTGTTTCAAATATGATTCCATTTGGTGTATGTATGGCAAGAGCGTAACTTTCTGGAATTGAATGGGTAGTATTAACAAATTCAATTGTAAAATGTTTTGTCTTTATAATTGAATCTTTATCAATTACCTCTAAATTTTTATAATTTATATTTCTTTCAATTAATTTTTTTTCAATTAAGTCTTTAGCTATCTTGGAAGAATAAATAACAGGAATATTAACTTTTTGAAGTAAAAATGATATTCCGCCAATATGGTCTTCATGTCCATGTGTTATAAATAATCCTTTTATTTTATCTTCATTTTGTTTTAAATATGTAACATCTTGGATTACGTAATCTATTCCTAAAAGTTCATCTTCGGGAAACATTACACCAGCATCAACAATTATTATTTCGTCTTCGTGACGAACAACATACATGTTTTTGCCGACTTCTCCAAGTCCACCCAACGCAAATAAAGACGTAACAGTATTGTTATTTTTCATAATTTTCCTTCTTTCAAAATTAATAAAAGTTTCTCACTAACGATAAGTATACTATTAAAATCTAATTTTTGCAAGTTTAAAATTAAAAGTGAACATTAGGAGTATAAATTTAATTAAAAGTTTGTTATAATGTATTAGTTATAAATTGGTGGTGTAAAATGACTAGATTTAGATTTAGAAAAAAGAACCAAAAGAAACTATTTATCAAAATTTTCGGTGGATTAATTTCATTTTTTTTGCTTTTGTTTTTATTTCTTCTATATGGTCCATATAAGGGATTTAGTAACTGGTTAATTACTAGTGCTATGACTACAATGAACCATCAATATTTAGCAACATGGTTTTATTCAGATAAATATATTAATAAAGTAATGAATAGCAATTATGTTAAAGAAATAAATGAGGAAACTAATCCAGAGCTAATTAATTTTGAAATCAATAGTGATAGTTATGATAATGATTACGAAAAACAAGTTTTAGTTCATGACAAATCACAAGTTTATAAGTTAATAAAAATTAACGAAAAAAAACTAAGAGGTTACTTGGTAGTTATTTATGATGCCTCACGGGTAACTGTTGGAGCTTCCAAAAATTTAGGTTATAGTGGTGAATATGTAGTAGATATGGCTAAGAGAGAAAAAGCTTTGGTAGCAATTAATGCGTCTGGCTTTGAGGATGAAGGTGGCCATGGTACAGGGGGAAAACCCGAAGGATATGTTATTAAAAATGGTAAAATCATTTGGGATAGAGCATTATATGGAAATTTAGTTGGATTTAACAAAGACAATGTTTTAGTGGTTGGTAAAATGTCTAAGGAAACCGCTATAAAAAAAGGTATAAGAGATGCTGTTAATTTTTCTCCAATTTTAGTTGTTAATGGTAAACCCTCAAGTGTTTATGGTAATGGCGGATGGGGCCATGCAAATAGAACAGCGATTGGTCAAAGAAAAGATGGTATTGTGTTGTTTCTTGTAATGGATGGACGAGATTATAAGACAGGAGTAATTGGCCCAGGAATGTCTGAGATGATAGACATAATGATAAGATATGGAGCTTATAATGCTGTTAATTTAGATGGTGGAACATCTAGTAATTTGGTAATAAATGGCAAACTTGTTAATAAGGTAATGAATGGTTCTTTCCAAAATAGAACAAGACCAGTTGCAACAATGTTTATGCTTAAATAAAAAAGCTTAAGATATTTTTGTATTCTTAAGCTTTTTTTGTTATAATGAGTTAGGTGATTATATGTTTGACTACATTGGAGATAGATTATCAAAAGCAATAAAAAATATTAAAGGCATGGGAAAGATTACTGAAGAGAATATAACTGATGCCACTAGGGAAATAAGAATGGCTTTACTAGAAGCCGATGTAAACTATGAGGTAGTTAAAAGCTTTGTAAAGAATGTTAAGGAAAAAGCATTAGGTTTAGAAGTTTCAAAAAGTTTAAGACCTGATGAGCTTTTTATCAAACTTATTAAAGATGAGCTTGTTTCATTGTTAGGTGGTGACTATGTTCCACTTGAGACTAGTAAAAAGCCTACTATGGTAATGTTAGTAGGATTACAAGGAAGTGGAAAAACTACATCGGCAGGCAAAATCGCTAATTATGTTAGAAAAAAATTTAATAAACATCCTTTATTGGTAGCGTGTGATATTTATAGACCAGCCGCTATTAATCAGTTACAAGAAATTGGTAAGAGTCTAAATATTCCTGTTTTTACAAAAGGTAAGATAAATCCAAATGAAATAGTTAAGGATGCCATAGAGTTTGCTAAAGAAAACAATTTGGATTATATTATTGTTGATACGGCAGGGCGTTTGCAAATTGATGAAGAATTAATGGATGAGTTAAAAAGCCTAAGTAGCGAATTCAAATTTAATGAAATTCTTTTAGTTATTGATGCTATGATGGGGCAAGATGCTATCAACGTTATAAATGGTTTTAATGATTCATTATCCTTAACTGGTACGATACTTACAAAATTAGATGGAAATACCAAAGGCGGTGTAGCTCTTTCAATTAGGCACTTAACGAATGTACCTATTAAATTTGTTGGTACAAGTGAAAAATTAGATGGACTTGGAGAATTTTACCCAGAACGTATGGCTGAGAGAATCCTTGATATGGGAGATATTTTGTCTATTGCAGAAAAAGTTGAAGGCGTAATAGATGAAGAGGATGCTAAAGATCAGGTAAAAAAGATGCGCCAAGGTAAGTATGATTTAGAAGATTTTTTAAAAAATCTAAAACAAATTAAAAAACTCGGACCTTTAGAAAATATTATAAAGCTTCTTCCTCAAGCCAGAAAAATGGGACTTAATAATGTAAACATTGATCCTAAAGAAATGGCTCATGTGGAGGCAATTGTATTATCTATGACTCCTTATGAAAGAAAAAATCCAGATGTTTTGAAAGCTAGTCGAAAGGTGAGAATCGCGAAAGGTAGTGGCCGAAGTGTTGAAGAAGTTAACCGCTTATTAAATCAATTTGACCAAATGAAAAAAATGATGAAACAATTTAATAGTGGTAATTTTAAAATGCCTTTTTAATAGTTATTAACCTAACCAAATAGTTTATTTAAACATAATATACATTAGAAAGGAATGTTATTATGTTTAGAAATTTTAGAGATTGCAAAGGTGATAACGCTAAAGCTGCCATGGATGTGCCAGCTATGGGCGCAGATACTTATCTAGGAGTAGTTTGCCCACCAGTATATGAATGTCCAGAAGAAAGAGTATGTCATAGATATATTTGCCATGAGGTTCCTCATATTAAACCATGCAATACGAAAATAATTAACCATCATGTTTATAGACATACATTTACACCTTGTTATTCTTGTTGTGAAGAAAATGTAGTAGAAAACGTTTACGAAAATAAATGTTGTTAATTAAGAGGAAAAGTTTTCAATGCTTTTCTTTTTTTATTGTAAAGATATTTTATTTTAGAGTATAATTAGGCCTGGTGATAAAATGGATAGTACAGTTCGTTTATTAATAGAAAAAATATGTAAAAAAAATAAAATAGAGTATCAGTCATTATCAAATGATTGGGTACTTTTATTGAAAAAGAACGATAAGGTTAAATTTATTACCGGATATAAATTTGATAATAATAGTCATGCTTTAGGAAAAATATTGGATGATAAATACGCAACTTATGATGTGTTGAAAAAATTAAGTATTCCAGTATGCCATCATGATTTATTGTATTCGAAATATGATACACATTCATATGCTAAATATTTACAAGGAGCTAAATATTTAAAACGTTTATTTATGGATAATAATCGTGACATAGTAATTAAACCAAATAGTGGCACTTGTGGACAAAACGTTATGAGATTTAACAATTATAAAAAACTAATGAAATTTTATAATAAGCTACATACAAAAAATTCATATAGTGTTTGTCCTTTTTATAAGATAATTAATGAATATCGAGCTATAGTTTTAGATAAAGAAATAATGTTAGTTTATAAAAAAGAATTGCCAATTGTTTTTGGGGATGGAGAAAAAAGTATTAAAGAATTATTATGTTCTTTTAATTACCCATTTTTTAAAAATGTGCAAAGTAAAAAGCTTAATAAGGTTTTAAAAAGTAATGAAAAATATGTTTATACTTGGAAATTTAACCTTTCAAATGGTTCTAGAGCAAATAAGAATATCACCTGTGATGAATCAAAAGAAATTAAAAAAATTGTAAATAGTATTATAGAGAAAATAGATACTTCATTTTGTAGTATTGATATTATAAAAACATCAGATAATAAGTTTATGGTCTTAGAAATTAATAGTGGCGTAATGCTTAAAAACTTTATTCTATCTTCGAAAGATAATTACGAAATTGGTAAAAAAGTTTATGAAAAAGCGATAAAGAAATTGGTGGGTGAATAGTAATGAAAGCTTTAAGTATTAAAAATCCTTGGGCTACTTTAATAGTAAACGGTTTAAAAGAATATGAATTTAGAAGTTGGCAAACTAAATATCGAGGAAAAATATATATCCATGCCAGTAAGTCTTTTAAGAAAGAAGAAGTTATGAAATTTTCTATATATAATTTCAAGTATATAAATGGAGCGATTATAGGCGAGGCTACTTTAACAGATTGTATTAAAGTTACGCCAGAATTTATTCTAAAACTTGAAAGAGTTAATCCCCTTGTATATAAAAAGAACAATTATAATTCTTTATATGCTTGGAAGTTAGAAGATATAAAAATGTATAAAGAACCAATATATGTAAAAGGATCTTTAGGATTATGGAACTATGAAAAATCAAATTGATTTAATATTAGCTAAATTACAAATGTCAAAATTTAGAAGTAATTTTAAACTATCTTTAAAAGATAAACTGTATATAAAAGAAAAAGGTTTGGATGTTATTAAAAGTCATGCCGAGGAGTTCGTAATAAAAAGATTAAAAGATCCAAGCACATTTTGTGATGGTAAGCAAACGCCTATGAAAAATCACCCAGTTTTTATTGCCCAACATGCCACTGCAACTTGTTGTAGAAAGTGCTTGGAAAAATGGCATCACATATCTAGTAATCACATCCTTACTGACAGGGAAGTAGACTATATAGTTTGTGTTATAATGAAATTTATAAAAAATAGTTTGTGAGGTTGATTGCTTTTAAATAAATAAAATGTTAATATTATGATAGGATGTGAGCGCTTATGGATAATTCATACAACGAATTTCTAAAAAAGGTAGAAAGTATTAAAAGCGATTATGATAAATCTTTGGAAGAACACCAAAAAGAAAAAGATTTTTATGAAATAATTGTTAAATATTTGCAAACAAAGGATATAAATGACTTGATGATTTTATTAGGAAATGATTACGATCAATTTCTTGGTGATTTAAAATCGCAATTAAATATCGTAAAGTATTTTATTCTTAATGATAAGATGTTTTTGAGTCAATTTAAAGATTTGATTAATGAAATTAATAAAAATCCTATATTTATTAGTGCAATTGCTAAATATAAACAGGCTACCAAAAAAGTTGAAGAAATAAAAAAGAGAAATAGTCTCTTAACAAATATGATTAATGGTGAATTTTTTGATATGTACATGGTGAAAGTTATTTTGGATAGTATGGATATTAATGAAGAAGAAAAAATATCTGTATTATTAAAAATAACACTAGAGATTTGTCCACCACGCCCTAAAAAAGAAGAAATTTTAGATGAAACTTATGATAATGAAGGACTAATTGAACCCGTAACAATTGTAAAAAATCCTAAGCTTGATGATATAAAGGTGGGTCTTATAGAAACTGTTAAAGTCCTTGAAGAAAGAATTAATGCTTTGAAAGCCCGAGCATTTATGTTAATTAACAAATATAAAGATTATTCATTAAATCACTTCTTAAACTATAGTGAAGACGAATTAAGAGCTAACTTTGATTCATTAATAGCCATTTATCCTGATTTGGATTTAGATGAGGTTTCTATTGTAAAAAGTATAAATGCTATTGATGAAAAACTAGAAAGCACAACGAAATTCATTGATAGTGCTGAGACTCTTAGTGAAATTAATGATATAAAAATGTATTTGGAAGAAATTAAAAAAACTTTATCTAAGACGGAAGCTTATTATGAATACTATAAAGAAAAAGAGAATAAAGACTCTAAAAGTTCACCGGAGAAAACAGTTATTTATTTAGTTGATAGTAATAATTTTGTGCCATTTTTTAACACAACTGGTTTTAATACCGATGAAATAAAATCTTTTCAAAAGCTTGAAGAAAAAATTAAAAATGGTAAAACGGGTAATGCTCGCTACATAAAAGGTATTGAAAATGGATTATCGGCATATGAACTTGATGGTGAAAATGTAGCCCTTAGCTATGTTGAACTTGCAAATGATATAGTGTTAATAATTATAGGCGATAAGAGCAAAAATATCTTCATGAATACAATACGAATAGTTAATTCTAATTATGATTATATAAAAGAATTACAACTTTTTTCAGAAGAAAAAGATAATGAAGAATTAAAGACGTTAGCAAAAATACATGATAAAGTGTATAATGAAAATTTTTCATCAGGAAGTAGGGTGTAAAATGACTTTGGTAGAAATTTTAAAAGAAGAATTAGATAGACTATATATTTTATATAATGAATCCCTAAGTGATTTAAACTCTGGTAAAGAAAAAAGTCTAAAAAATGATTTAGAAAATGTTGAAGGTATTAGTGGCAAACTGAATGAAAACAAAGAAAATATAATTGATATTGATACATCTAAATTAATAGATCTATTAACTACTTATTATCCTAGTTTGCCAAAAGAAGAACTTACTAAAAAAATAGATGATATATTATTTATCCTAAATGGTAAAGTAAAACTACAATATCCAATTTTCTTGGATAGTAATCAAGAAGAATTTTTAGATAGTATTGTTAGTTATGTAATTGAAATACAAAATGTTATTAATGCTGAGCTATCTAAACTTTTAGAAAAACAATATGACGATAATAATGAAATAAAGATTATAATGCTTGAGGATTTAATTGATAAAATTCAGGATCCAAATAATAAAGAGTTAATATATGATGATGAATTAAAGTTTGTTATGGAATTAATTGATAAATTAAGTTATGTTGATAAATTTAGTGCTTTATCTTTTATATATAATTACAATACAGAAATCTTAAAAAACGAGTCAAAGAAAACTCCAAAATTAAATATTGAAGAGTTGATCGACAGTTTAAAAAACGATTACGATTTAGATGATACATATATTAGAGAAGTCAATAAGTATCGTCAAGAAATCGCAAACTATGGAAGCCTAGAAAATGCTCGAAATATTTTAAGTTTCTTTAGAGACAAGAATATTATTAAAGTGTTTACTCCTGTTAATTTAATTACTATTATTACTTTTGCAACTATTTCTTCAGTAAAAAGTACATATGAGTATTTAAGTAATAATAATTTGTTACAAAGCTATTTTTTAGATAGTGCTTGTATTTGGAAAAACAACTTAGGAGAAAGCTCTTTAAATAGACGGATTGTTCGGAGATCGGCAAAAGAAAAACCTGCTAATACTCCAGAAAAAGCTGAATATTTAAAAGCTAATGCTAATAGTGGATCTTTAAATGAACGAGTTGAATCATTAAGGTATTTGGAAGAAAAAGGTTTTCATGTTAATAATGAAAGAGGCTTTATAAAGGCTTTGCAAACTAGTGCTCGAAGACTTGACTATAATTATAGAGTGTTATTAATGTATGGAATTATTGATAATGATAATTTGTCTAAAACTGGTGCATTCATTTTAAGCTGTTCAAGTGTGACTGATAAAATTGATAAATTAATTGAAGCAAACTTATATAGTTATGTAAAATCTTATCCATCAGCTATTCAAAATGTTTTAGATGCTGATTTAATTGGACTTTATAGCTATCATTTGACCCATCCTGGTGATGAGTATATGCTAGGTATAAAAAGTTCCAGAGGTTTAAAAGTTGAGTTTAAATGTGATAATCCTCTAAGAAAAATATCAATTGAGGATATGGAACAGTTAAAACAAAAACTAGATTTATTTGATCTAAAGTTAGAAAACAAAAAAGAAATGGAAGATGTCTCTTTAAGCGACTATGACATTTCGTATACTGAAGATATATTAAATGACCCATATATTAGTTTATTAGAAAAATATAAAACAAGCGAATACGAATATGTGATAGGCGACGAAATAATATCAAGGAAAAAAGTTTTAACTAAGTATTTTAAATTAAAACAAGTGAATAAATTTTCTTTAAATGATGCTTTATTATACTCAATATTTTATGGAAAAATTATTACAAGTGATAGGGCAAAAGATATTGTTGATACATTGGGATTGCAATATTCATTTGGGAGGAATTGAAATTGGAAGAATTTAGTATAGAAAATTTTATAAAAAATGGTTCTTTAAATGTTGTTTCAGATGATGATAAGAATTATTATGTTCTTAACGAATTAAAAATTATTAACATGTTAAAAGTCTTGAAAAATGAAGGCATAGTTCATCCTGAAAGGCTTTTAAGTGATTATCCTGAAATATTTTATTGCGATTTAGATTATGTGGAAAAAAAGCTAAGAGAAAATAGTCATTTGATACCAGATATAAATATTGATCCATCTGTTCTTGATGAACTAGAATTATAAAAAATTTGATTTTGTAAAAGTTCTTTGTTATAATTACTTAAGCGAAGAACTTTTATTTAGTTTATAGAAAAGGAAAGATAAAAATGAGTAAAATAAAAATTTTTAGTTTGGGTGGATTAAATGAAAATGGTAAAAACACCTATATAGTTGAAGTAAATGATGATATTTTTGTTTTTGATTGTGGTTTAAAATACGCTACTGGAAATCTTTACGGAATTGATTACGTAATTCCTGATTATTCTTATATTGAGCAAAATAAAAATAGAGTTAAAGGCATATTTTTGACACATGGCCATTATGAAAATATGGGCGGAGTTAAAGACTTACTTGAGAGTTGTCCTAATTTAAAAATTTATGCAACAAAATTCACTAAATATATATTGCTTGATGATGGCGTTAATGAAAAAAATATTGTAGAAATTAAACCTCATAAAAAAATAAACTTTAAGGATTGCTCGGTATTTCCAATAAGCGTTTCTCATTCTGCTCCAGATTCTGTTATGTATTGCTTAAATACTAAAGATGGTGCTATTTGTTATACAGGCGATTTTATCATCGATCCTAGTATGAATGGTGCATATGATATGGATCTTGGGAAAATAGCTTATGTTGGAAAACAAGGCGTTTTAGCTTTATTAAGTGAATCAGTTTATTCCGAAAGAGTCGGTCATACATCTCCTAATCATCGTTTAACTTCGTTTTTTAAAGATGCGATTAATTATGATGATAAAAGATTTATATTTTTGGTTTTGCCAACTCACTTGTATACGATTCAAGAGATATTTAATGCTTCATTAAATACACATCGTAAAGTAGTTATTATGGGAAAGAAATTGCAAAATATGGTTAATTTTGCTAAAAATGAGGGATATTTAAAATTTCCGGATGATTTACTTGGAGATCTAACCAATATAGAAGATGAAAATGCAATTTTATTAATTTGTGATGATAAAAAGACACCTTATGCTACAATGAATAAAATAATAAGTGGATATGATAAGTTTATTAAATTAAGAAAAACAGATTCTATAGTTTTTTCGGAGCCTCGTTATGATAGTACGGAAAAAGCTCTTGTTAAATTATGTAATGATTTAGCAACGTTTGGATGTCGTATAGTTACAATTCCAAAAGATAAAACCATATTACATCATGCTTCAAGTGAAGATTTAATGTTAATGATAAAGTTAATGAATCCTAAATATTTTATGCCAGTAAAAGGTGAGTATCGTTATATGGTCGCAAGTGCTAATAATGCTAATTTACTAAATATTCCAAAAGAAAATATTTTATTGAAACAAAATGGTGATGTTGTTACAATTGTTGACGGCAATTTAATTGATGATTTCCAACATATCAAAGTTAATGACATATTAATAGATGGTAATACCAATGATGATATTGGAGAATTGGTATTAAAAGATAGAGAAATGCTATCCGAAAATGGTATAGTATTAATTAGTGCAACGGTATCTAAAAAAGAAAGAATCATTTTAGTTGGTCCGGAAGTAACTACGAGAGGTTTTATATATATTAAGGATTCTAGTGAGATGATTGCGGAAATAAAAAATATTTGTGAAATTATAATTGAAAGGAATATAACACCTACATACGTTGATTATAATAAAATAAAAAATGAAATCCGTGAGGAATTAAGCCGATATTTATATAGCGAAACAGAGTGTAAGCCTATGATTATCGCAGTTGTTCAAGAAGTTTAGAAAGATTAACAAAAGTTAGTCTTTTTTTTATTGACTTTTACATATATATTTTAATATAATGATTATAGTTGAATAATCATTCAACTGAGGTGACTATGAATAAATTTAAGAATTGTTGTGACTGTAATGTAATCCATGAAGATAAAGTCATGGAAGTTAAAAATAATATGATCGATAAAGATCTTTTACTCGAAGTTAAGAATTTCTTTAAAATAATTGGTGATGAAACGAGAGTTAAAATACTGTTTGCTTTAGATAAAAGTGAATTATGTGTGTGTGATATTGCAAACATTTTAAATATGAGCAAATCATCAATTTCCCATCAGTTAAGTTTCTTGAAAAAAAACTTAATAATCAAGAGTAAAAAAGTAGGTAAAGAAGTCATCTATTCTTTATGTGATAATCATATAAAAGATGTGTTTGAGGTAGCTTTAAACCATGTTAGTGAAAAGAGGTTAAGATGAAAAAATATATATTTACAATTAACAATTTAGATTGTGCAAATTGTGCTAGAGAACTAGAGGAGTTTTTAAACAAACAAGATAATTTGTTTGATGTTAAGATTAATTTCAATACTAAGAAACTTACTTTGTTTTCGGAAGAAGAGATTACTAAAAACCATTTAGATTCTTTGGTAAAAAAAGTTGAGAGTGACGCCTATGTTTCATTAAAGGAAGAAGAGACGAATAATAATAAGATGATTATTTTACTCGTATCTGGTTTATTTGTAGGTGTTTTGGCAAACTTTATAAATTTTAGTGGCTTACTAAAAAAGATCCTATTTTTAATATCATATGGTTTATTACTTTATAAACCATTTACCAGTGCTTTAAAAACATTTTTTAAATCGAAAACCATAAATGAAAATGCGTTAATCACAATTTCATGTACAGGTGCCTTTATAATAGGCGAATATTTAGAAGGCATGATGGTTATTGTGCTATATTTAATTGGAAAAATATTAGAAGCAAAAGCATTAAATAACACTAGAAATTCAGTTAAGGAATTAGTTGATTTTAAACAGAATTATGCCAATAAAAAAGTTGGTAAAGATACGATAAAAATAAACGTTGAAGATTGCCAAGTTGGAGATATTTTAATTGTAAAAAAAGGTGAGAGCGTACCTGTTGATGGGGTATTAAAAGATTCTCAGGCTTTGCTTGATGAATCGAACTTAACTGGAGAAAGTTTACTTGTTAAAAAGGAAAAAGGCGATGTTATTCTTTCTGGTACTGTTAATAAAGGCGAGGTATTTTTAATAAAAGCTACTAAAACATACCATGATTCAATGGCATATCAAATTTTGGAATTACTTGAAAATGCAACTGACAAAAAGTCAAACGTAGAAACTCTAGTAACTAAAATTAGTAAAGTATATACACCATTGGTTTTATTACTTGCAATTGTTGTGGCGATTATATTGCCAATAGGTTTTAAAATACCTATTAAAGATAGTTTTTATAGAGCTCTAACATTTTTAGTTATTTCTTGCCCCTGTGCTATAGCTATTTCGGTTCCACTGTCTTATTTTACTTCGATAGGAGCTTCAAGTAAAAAAGGAATACTTATAAAAGGAAGTAATTACTTAGATAATTTAAGTAATATTAAGAATATAATATTTGACAAAACTGGTACATTAACTAATGGCAATTATGCTGTTACTGATATTGATATTATAGATAAAAAATACAAAAAAGAAGAAATAGTAACAATTTTAAAAAAGGGTGAGTCTTTTTCGAATCATCCAATAGCAAGTTCAATAATGGCTCTACCAGGTAAAAAAGTAAGTACGGATGATGTTAAAAACTTTAAAGAATTAGAAGGCGTTGGAATATCTTATACAATTGGAAAAGACAAAATTACCATTGGAAACGATTCTTTTGACTTATGTAAAGTAAAAACAAATTTGCATCTTCATATAAATAATAAGCATGTTGCTTCTATTACGCTTAGTGATAGTATAAAAGCTAATGCTAAGGAGACAATAAGTCTTTTAAATAAAAATAATATAAAAACATATATGTTCACTGGAGATAAAAAAGAAATAGCTCTTAAAGTTTCTAATGATCTAGGAATAGATAAAACATATTATGAATTACTTCCAACTGATAAATTTAGTTATTATGATAAAGTAAAAAAGAATGATGAATTAACAGCCTTTGTTGGTGATGGAATAAATGACGCTCCCGTTTTAAAAAGATCTGATGTGGGAATATCGATGGGGGCTTTAGGTTCAAGTGCAGCTATTTTAGCGAGCGATATTGTTTTAATGAATGATGATATTTCTAATATATGGTTAGCCATAAAAATATCTAAATACACAAATGGAGTAATCAAAGAAAATTTAATTTTTGCTTTGTTAACAAAATCTGTTATTCTTTTATTAAGTGTCTTTGGCTTAGCCAATATGTGGTTAGCTGTATTTGCTGATACAGGTGTTACATTACTAACTATATTAAATTCAATGAAAATATTAAGAAGGTTTAATAAAAATGATAGATAATGTTGAATGGTTTGGGCAAAGTGCTTTAAAAATTAAAAGTGATAAAATAATTTATTTTGATCCTTATAACATTAAGAATTCATTTAATGATGCAGATCTTATATTTATAACACATGATCATTATGATCACTTTTCTAAAGATGATATAATAAAATGTATGAAAAGCGATACTATTTTCGTTGTTCCATATTTTTTATTAAATTCCTTAATAAAGTTAGGAATAAAAAAAGAAAATATTGTATCTGTTGAGCCAAATAGTTCTTATAACATTTTAAATTATTCTGTAAAAACTATTTTAGCTTATAATGAAAATAAGCCATACCATAAGATGAGTGACGATTATGTTTCTTACGTAATAAAAGTAAATAATATTATTTATTATATAGTTTGTGATAGTGATTGTATTGTTCTTAATACTAAAGTTAATTGTGATATTTTATTTGTTCCTGTTGGCGGAACGTTTACTATGGACTATAAAGAAGCAGCTATGTTTGCGAATCTCGTTCATCCTAAAGTAGCCATTCCAATTCATTATGGTTCGATTGTTGGTCAAAAAAGTGATGGGGCTAATTTTGTAAAAGAATTAGATAAAAGTATAGTTGGCAAAACCTTAGAAGTATTTCATTGATATTTTAGGAAAATATGGTATACTATAATTGTATTTGCTTAAAGGAGTATATATAAATAGTTTAAAGAGAGTTAGTGGTGGGTGTAAACTAATAATGATTTATATAGAAAGACATTAAGCTTAAGAATAATCGTTAACCGCGTTATAGGTAAAAAGGTAGATTAATCTATGAATCAAGGTGGCACCACGGTAATACGTCCTTGAGGAATAGATTTTTTTTATAGGAGGAAATATGAAAAAAGTATATGTAAAAGATTTACAAAATTATTTAGAAAAAGAAATATCTTTTAGTGGATTTGTCGATGCTATTAGAGATAAAAAGTGGGTAATGTTTGTAATTTTAAGAGATAGTACTGGAAAAGTTCAAATGACTATAGAAAAAAGTGAAGAAAAAAATCAAGCTTTACTTGAAATAATGAACAATATTACAGTAGAAAGCACTATTAAAGTTGAGGGATTATTAAAATCAAATGAAGCTGTTAAATTAGGTGGTGTAGAGATTATACCAGAAAAGATAGAGGTAACTTCTAATGCTTTACCGCTACCATTTGATTATAATAATCTTGATGGAGTTAACATAGATACTAGACTGGATTATAGATGGTTAGATATAAGAAATGATAAAAATATGCTTGCTAGACAAGTTGAGTCATGTTTTGTTGAGGCAATGCGCAAATTTTTATATGAAAATGATTTTACAGAAATACATACTCCAAAGTTGATAGGTGCAGCTAGTGAATCAGGTAGTGAAGTATTCAAGGTAAAATATTTTGATAGAGATGCTTATTTAGCTCAAAGTCCTCAATTTTATAAACAGATGGCTATTGCTGCAGGAATGTCCAAAGTTTTTGAGGTAGCACCTTGTTTTAGAGCCGAAAATTCAAATACTAATAGACATGCTACTGAATTTACATCATTTGATTTAGAATTTTCGTATATAGATTCATACGAAGATGTAATGGATTTTGAGGAGGATTTGTTAATTGCGGGTCTTACGCTTGTCAAAGAACGTTACGGAGAAAAGATTAAAGAATTATTTGATAAAGAAATAATAATCCCTACTAAGCCGTTTCCTAGAATACGTTTAAAAGATTTATACGAAGAATTAAATAAAAATTATGGTTTTCAAATACCTGAACATGATATTGGAGATATGAATGCTGAAGCTGAAAAGTTAACTTATAGACTTGCTAAAGAAAAATATAATTCAGAATTTATGTTCGTGGTAGATTATGCTGCTACCAAAAGGCCATTTTATCATATGAGAGATGAAAATGGTAAATTACAAGGATATGATTTAATATGGAGAGGAACTGAAATAACTTCCGGAGCTCAAAGAGAACATAGATATGAAGAATTAGTAAAAAATGCTAATGAAAAGAACTTGGGAAAAGATGTTATGTTTTACCTACAATTCTTTAAATATGGTTGCCCTCCACATGGTGGCTTTGCTATTGGTGTTGATAGAATGACAATGCTTTTACTAGGTTTATCTATTAAAGAAGCTCAATTTATATTTAGAGGGCCAAATAGATTAAATCCATAAAAATTAATAATTGATAATATAAAAAAAATGTATTAGATTAAAAATTAGATTTGTGATATTTTCTTCTTGGAGGAAATATGGATAATAATTTTAAAGATAATAAAGAAATAAAAGGTTTAGTAATCGGTCCCGCTTTAGCTAAAATAAAAAGTGCGGTCACTAATGAAGAATATATATACTTGGAAAAAAGTATTGGAGTTGATTTTTTAGAAATTGATGTAGATTATCCAGGAACTATACATCGTGAATATTTGTGTGGCGTTATAATTAAAAGTGATCATGAAAATATGTACGATAAAAATCATATGGTTATGGATGAATTAATTACGAATTTTGAGAAAGAGAAGCTTTCTAAGCTTTTTTCTAGTGATGATATATTCTTATATAAAACGAGTGGACTAAGCAGCTGGGATTGTTTATTTTATAGTAAAGAGGAAATATTAAAGGCACTAGAAGATTTGTGTACAGTTAAAATTTCTGGCGATATGTTTAAGGAAGAAAACGAATATTTACAAGATTTTATTAATTTAGTGCTTGAAAAAGATATCCAGAATTTAAAAAAAGAGGACATTGATGAATTAGCAGATCATTTTATTGAATCGTTAAAAATAAATATTCCAGTAATTAAAACTAGAAAAAAGAATAATTAAATAAAAAATGTAAGCGGTATTTGCTTACATTTTTTTCAAATTTCAGTTTTATATTACCATAAAATTGCTAATTTTTCAAGATTGTAAAAAAATAATTTTTGTAGTAATAAGTATTAGAGGTAAAAATATGAATTTAAATAACATGACAGCATTAGTATGTACATTTGCTAGAGCTTATCATTATAAAAACAATAAATATCGAATATTTAGTGATAATTTAGCACAAGAAATATTAACTGAAGAGGAGTATAAATTAATATCAAATTCCTTAGTTCAAGGCATTTCCTTTTTTAATCAACCATCATTAAAAATAGATGATCCGTTAAGATGGATAGTTGATAATAAAATATCGCCATCAGTACTTTTAAGAAGTTCATTTTGCGAGCATGCTTTGTCAAACAGAGTTAGATTTAATTGTGAACAATATATTATTCTTGTATCAGGTTATGACACATTTGCTTATAGAAATAAATTTAAAAATTTAAAAGTATATGAAATAGATAAACCAGCAATTATTTTAGATAAAATAAAAAGAGTGAAAAATCTAAAAATAGATGCGTTGGTTGAATATCTGAAATGTGATTTTAATAACGAAGATTTAGAAAATGTTGTATTAAATAGTACGTTTAATAATGACAAGGAAGCCTTTGTTAGTTTACTTGGTATATCATATTATTTATCTAAAGAAGAATTCTCAAATCTCTTAAGCAAGTTATCTAATTTAATTTGTGACAATAGTAGTATAGTTTTTGATTATCAGAATAATGTATACAGCATCGAAGCAACACAAAATGAAAAATTGGCGTACTCTGCTAAAGAAGAAATGAAATCAAAATATACATATGATGAAATTGAAGAGATGTTAAGTAATAATGGCTTTTTAATATATGAACATATGAATGAAGAAGATATGAACATAACATATTTAGATAAATATAATTTACTTAATCCAAGGCATAAAATTAAGGCTCCAAAATCTGTATCGTATGTTTTAGCCGTAAAAAGCAATCGTTTGCACTAAAAATATCTTCCTAAAAAAAGAGAAAACTAACTTTTCTCTTTTTAATATAAGTCTTAAAATTTTAATCTTTTAATTCGAAAACATTTGTACCCAATAATATGATCTTTGTAATTTAATTACGCCGATTCCTATTTTAGTGAATGATGGATTAATCATATTTTCATAATGGCCTTGAGATCCTTTCCAATCATTTGCAACTTCTTCGGCACTTCTTTGACCCATAGCAATATTTTCACCACTAAAATAAATATTAATTCCTAAATCTTTTAAGACTGAAAAACAATTTGAACCATCAGGCCTATCATGAGAAAATTTTTTAGAATATGCCATTTCAACTGCTCTTACCATTGCAGCTTTTGTTAAATCATTATCAAGTGTTAAAGGCTCTTTACCAACTTCGCTTCTAAAACTATTAGTATAGTTTAATACACCATCAACCATAGCTTTGTAAGTAGACATGTTTTCAACTGCTTCTGGAACCATGTCACTAGTTTTAGCACTAAAATTAGTACTATCTAACTCAGAATGAGTGTATTCATTTACCAACTTTTTAGAACCATCACTATATAATTTATACTTTTTGGTATGCCATACATTTAGCTTTACGCCATACTTTAAATCTTTAGTTTCTTGTTCTGTCTCAGTTTCATTTTTTACAAATGTTACTTTATTGTTATTGTTCGCGTTATTATTGGTATTATTGTTGTTATTTGTATTATTAGGTTTAGAATTCACATTGGTAGCTTTTTTATTAATAGTTAATTTAGCTTTTTTCTTGGTTTCATTACCACTATCATCTTTGGCTATAATACTAACTTCATATGTTCCTGCCGAATTATATGTTTTATTATCTTCAAAAGATAAGATACATTCTTTTTGACTATTATCAGTACAACTTTTTACAAAGCTGTTAACATTATATCCGGCTTTTTCATTGATTGTTAAATCTTTAACAGTTAAATCTGGGGCAGTTTTATCAATCACATTAAGCGTTGTAGTATATTCTTTATCATTAATTTTTATTACAACCTTATATTTACCAACTATATTATATTTATCAGTAAAATCAACTTTGTTATTATTTTCATAATAAGAAATTTCGTAGTTAGAAACATTATCAATTTGATCAAAAAAATTATTTATTTTTAAGATGTCTTGCATTATTTCAATATCAATTTGATCTTTTATTTTGTATTCCTCTTGATCCTTATCGTTATTAACATTTTCCTTTTTCTCAGTAATATTATTGCTATTTTTCGGCTTTTTTAAAATAACATAGGTTAATACACCAGAGGCTAATAACACAATTAAAATTATTGCTATAATTATTTGTTTTTTCTTATTCTTTTTCATACATACTCATTACTTTCAAAATAATTATATTATTCTTAAAAAAATATTTCAAGATGATAAATAAAAGTTATTAATTTTTTATAAATTTTCTAGCTTTTTTTAAAGGAATCTCACTAGATTCAAATGATTTAAGGTATTGTCTTAGAAAATAAATTTTATCAATATTATTGTTAAATATTAAATCTGCAAATTCTAATGCTTGTTCTAAATATATTTTATTATATGGCATTTTGCTATTACCTTGAACTTCATTAAAACGTTCATCTACAATGTTATTATTATAGTCATTACTTTTACAATATAATAATAGCTTAGTAAATAAATTAACATAATTTTGCCATATAACAGGATCTAAAGTTCCATTAGGACATCTGAATTCTATGGTATTACCTTCTTTAAATATACTATCACTTGATACATTTATTAAATTAACGCCGTATTCACTAGCATATCTAAGTTCATGGGTTATATCGCGATATGTTAAATCTTTATCATGAAATTTTTCAAAAACCTCTTTAAAATAAAGAGCTATATCTTCAGCAAATAAATCTATATTTGGCCTGCCTGATAAAAAGGTGCCATAAGAAAATCGATATATTATATTTTCATATCCAGCCCATATTTTTAAAAATTTAAGCCAAGATTTATATTCAAATCCAAGGGCTTGTGTTCCAACATGTACATGTCCACCGGAATTGGGCCCGATTTTTGAATATTTTCGTAAAATTTTGCAAGCCTTATCTAGTTCTTCCCAGGATTCTAATTTATCTCTTAAAATAGGGGTGTGCAGTTCTCCACCAAAATTAAGCGATGAATCTTTCCCTAAATCCCAATTGCCTAGTAATCCAATTTTTAAAAGATTTTCTTCGATTAACTTTTCTTTGGCATGTTCATGTTCTAATTCTAATCCAAATGTAATGTAATCATCTAAGCCTAAGTTGTCTCTCAGTACAAGGTAAAATTTATCCAATAACATAAATATGTCGTTTTGATCTCGGATGCTTAGTTTTGAAAACATTTCATTATCACTAGCTTTAAGATAAGAAAAGATTGAATTATTGTTTATTTTTTTCATAGCATAAATCCTTTATAAGTTTAGTTTTTTATACTAGCACTTGTAATGGGCATTGTCAATTAGCTGGTTTGTTTTTAATCATAAAAAGTATTAATATTTTTTAAATAATGGTATAATGAAAAAAAACATATATTGTGATAGTTATAGTGGTAAAGTTATATATAAATAAAACCGATAATATTATAGTAACGGTATTTGATATAATAAATATATGACACTGCGTTTTATATAATTGGTCAAAAAATAAGCTGAAGTAGATAAGAAAAGGAAGGAATGAAGTATATGAAAAAAAGTGTAATAATTTGTTTATTTGTAGTTTTAGTTTTAGGAGGAGGCTACCTTGGATTAAAATTTTATTTAAATAAGGATTTAGAAAAGCAAAATGAATCCCTAAATAACACGATTTTAAAATATGGTAGTGTTGAAAAGGAAACAGTGGAGATAAGCGTTGCTAAATTTAATACGCAAGTTATGAAAGCGAATATAGTAAGTCCAGCAAGCGATGAATATATGATGACAGATAATAATTTATATTGGTATAGTTTACTTGATGGTATCTATTTATACGTAAAACCTGAAAATTATAGTGGAAATAAAAAAGATGACATTACTAAAATTATGACTATTCATTATTCTAAGAACGATGGTGTTGCGCTTAATTATGTTAAAGCTTTGATAAAAGCTAGTAATGATAAATTAACGGATTCTGATATAGATTACCTAATGAATGAGGCGAAAACTTTATCAAATGCTAAAAAAAATGCCAATAATGGTAAAGGTATATCCGTTAGTTATGTAAAAAATGGAGAAGTAACTGAATATCAAGTAATCAGATTATATAAATAAAATTATAGCTTATTCATGTAATAGGCTATTTTTTATGATATTATATAATAGGGTGAGATAAAATGGATGAACAAATGAAGAATAAATGGATAGAAATAATTTGCAAAATGTATAAAGGAATCCATAATTCAGATAGAGTTATGCATGTCTCTAAAGAAAGTGAAAATAAAACAACGAGGATGTTAAATTATTTTAATAGACTAGAAGAAATACATAAAAAAGTTTCGGAAAGAAAAAATAAAAATGCGGAACTATTATTAAAGAGTTTTTACTATGAGTTATATGTAATAAAGCCGGAGAATATAAAAGAATCCTATTTTCAAAACCAAATAAGGCTTGCTAGGGAAAGAGGATATGGAAATATTATCTTGGATGAAAAAAGAAGAAAAGAATTGATTGATTCCGTTATAGAAGACCAAAAACAAACATTAGATAAATGGATTGAATATTTTTTGTATGATGAAGAGAGTAAAGCATATGAGATGTGGGAGAAATATTGGGTATTTCAAGGGCTACAAAGTTTGGGCAAGTATGATAAAGAAAGTGGAAAATTCACTAAAAGAGACGAAACAACGGTGTATCCATTTCCACCAGTGGAAAGAGAATATATATTTACAACAATAAATTTAATGGAAGAATATATAAAGGATCAAAAAGGTGACGAAGAAATAAGATCCGCGTTAGGAAGCGGAAACTTCAAAAAATTATATGAGTATGTTATAAAACAAAGTACGTTAAAGGACGAGAATAAAAGTATAACAACAAAAGGAAAATGGGTAAAATATGATCAAGGAAGTGATTATAAAATATTAAGAGACTCATTGCAAGGATATTATACGGGATGGTGCACAGCAGCTGGAGAGAACTTTGCTAAAAGTCAGTTAGAAAATGGAGACTTTTATGTTTACTATACTGAGGATCAAAAAGGCGAGGCTAAGATTCCAAGAATAGCAATAAGAATGGATGGGAAAGATAGTATAGGAGAAATAAGAGGCATTGCGAATAATCAAAATATGGAACCAGAAATGATGCCAATATTAGAAGAAAAGTTAAAAGAATTTCCAGATAGCGAAAAATATTTAAAAAAAGAACATGATATGAAATTGGTTACCATAATTGATAAAAAAATCAAAGTATCGGAAGAGCTTACGATAGATGAACTAAGATTTTTGTATGAAATCGACAGTGAAATAGAAGGCTTTGGATACGCAAAAGATCCAAGAATAGACGAAATAAAAGCAACCAGAAATAAAATAAGAGACTATGCTTCGATATTTAATGCTCAAGAAGATGAAGTAGCCATATCTGCTGATGAGTTACAAAGGAATCCCCAAAAATTTAAAATTGTGCTTGATGATGTACTTTTAGGTGGCTTTGGCATAAAAGTGAATGAAGTTCCAAAAATTGTTATTGGAAGTTTACGATATCCTTTTTTTGAAAAAGCTGATGAAAGTATAGTAGTGCCTAAGTATGTTTTTGGAAGTGTGAGTTTTAGTTATTTAAAAAGTGCTCGAAATTTTAAATTACCAGAATATGTTGGTGGTGATTTAGATTTGTTTTTTCTGGAAAGTGCTGAAAATGTAATTTTTCCAAAAAAAGTTGGTGAAAATTTAGATTTGCATTATTTGACAAGTGTTAGTGAAATAGTGTTACCTGAATTTGTAGGTAAAAATTTACGTTTAGATAATTTAGAAAGCGCAGATAATTTATTATTGCCAAACTTTATTGGAGGGAGTTTGATGATGCTAAATTTGGAAAGTGCAAAAAACCTTAAATTTCCAGAAACAATAGAAGGAAGCTTATTTTTATATAATTTAGAAAATGCCGAAAACATAATTTTTCCAAAAAAGATTGGCGAAAATTTAAATTTACAATCCCTAACGAGTGCTAATGGCTTAATATTTCCAGAAATCTTAGGTGGATATTTAGACTTGAGTGGTTTAAAAAGTGCCGAAGGGCTTTTATTACCCTATAATTTTGATTTAGACAAATTAATTTGTAGTGATGAGATAAAAAATGCAATTTTAATGAACAAAGATAAATATTTTAGACAGTTACCTACTTCTGAAGAAATAGATAATCCATTAAAAAGATAGGAGAATAATCTAATGAATGTTAATATTACTAAAGTGGAAATCGCAGTCGCAGTACCATCAGATAGTGTTGATGAGGTAAGAAACGCAATTTGCAAAGCCGGAGCGGGAATTATAGGTAATTATAATTATTGCTCAAATTCTACAAAGTGTGTTGGAACATTTAAACCAACAAGTAAAGCAAATCCTTATATAGGTGAAAAGAACAAACTAGAATTTGTTAATGAAGAAAAATTAAGTGTCGTTTGTAATATTTCTAAAGTAAAAGAGGTTATAAAAGCTTTAAAAAGCGTTCATCCATATGAAGAGCCTGTTATAGATATTATTCCTTTAATTGATGAGAGTTATTTTGAGTAATAAATCTAAGAGTACTTTTAAAAGTGCTCTTTTATATATAAAAAAATATCATTTTTTAAAATTTAAGCATTGCTATAGTGATTACTTTTGTGTTATGATAGCAACAATAAATTATTTAAGGGTGATTTTTTATGAATTGTAAATATGCTGAGCCAGATAGTAGTACGATAGCAAGATATTTATCTCACATGGGAGCTGATGATTTAACTAATGGAGATTTACTTAAAGAAATCTTCCCTGATTTAAATTATAGAAACCAGGATAATCAATCAATACTACATATTTTGGTAGACAACAAATATAATGAAAGAAAGTGTGTTTTGGCTATTAAAGCTTTATTATATTATGGACTAAATCCGAACTTGCAAGATGATGATGGCCGCAACTTTATTCAAACTGCTTTGTCTACTGGATACAGTGAAGCTTTTATCCTAAATATTATTGCAGAATCGTTAAAGTATGGCTTAGATGTTAATCAAGTTGATAAATATGGTGATACCATAATGTATACTGCGATATATGCTTATCACTATCGAGGTGGTATAGAGTCGATTTATGATTTGCTATGCTCTAATGGATATGACTCTACTAAAATTGGTCGAAATGGAAAAGACCTACTAAGTGCTCTTGAAGAGGTTCCTTTGAAAAGATATTTTTATGAAACACAATTTGAAAGTTTAAAGAAGAAATTCTATAAAAGATGTAATGCATTATTACAAAAAGAAAATGCCATGGTAACTCCAACATTATTAGATGACGAGATTGAATACCTTGAGCACTACGGAAAAATATTAAATTATAAAGATTACGCTTTTCAGCCAACTATTGGAAGAGAAGAAGAGTTGAAAAATCTTATGATAACTTTAGCAGAAGACAAAAAAAGTCCATTAATAGTAGGGAATCCTGGTGTTGGAAAAACTGCTATAGTAGATGAACTTGCTTATAGAATAAAAAGAGGCCAAGTACCTATTTTTTTGCAAAACAAGATTATTTTGGAAGTTAATTTAACTGATTTGGTTGCAGGTTGTGAATATGTTGAGTTTGAAGATAACGTGGTAGACTTAATTGATCGATGTAAAAAATTAGATGCAGATGCAGATGTAGATGTAATAGTATTTATAGATGATATTCATAAAATGTTTAGTATTGGTTCGGCTAAAGGTATGGATAATAACGTAGCATCCATATTAAAGGATTATATTGATAGATCTAGTTTAAAAGTAATTGGAACAACAACTGAAAAAGAATATCAAGAACTTATTAGTAATGATGATTTAAAAAGAATATTTGAAAAAATTATAATCAAAGAGCCAACAGAAAATGTTTTGTACCAAATAATTGATAGAGTGATTGAGGATTATTCTAGAAAAAATGGACTTTTCTTTCAGAATGAAAATGAAAAATCTGATATAGTACACATTCTAGTAGATAGTACTTTAGAAAATGGTGGAACATCTGATGATATGATTGATAAGGCAAATAATCCGGATTTTGCAATATCTATTATTGATAAAGCTTTTGCATTTGCTAAAGTTTATGATAGTGAATTTATTACACCAGAACATTTTATTGAAGGGCTTGAATGTTGTGATGGAATAGTTGAATACGCAAGATGTCAAGCAATAGCAAGTTTAAGGAATTTAAATACAAGTATTTCATCACCAGTAAAAAGAGTATTAAATAAGGATCGTAGCAAATTTGAAAAATAAAATTGGTGAAATATTATCCAAAAAAGACTATTAAATAATGATATAATTAATTCTAAACTAAAAGTAAAAAGCGAGTTAATCCTCGCTTTTTGTTATAAAAATTATTCCTATTTTTGTTTTAAATAAAGTTATTTATGGTATAATTTTATATGTAAGTTTAAGACAAATATCGAATTAAAAAATGAGGATTAATATGAATAAAAAAGCTTTACCGATATATGGTGTAGGTCCACTTTATGTATCTGTTATATTAATTATTTGCGTAACAGTGGCATTATCATATTTCGTTGGACATAGTGTCGGAACTAGTGTTCATGAGGACCCAGACGTCCCAAACTATGGCAAAAAGGTACAGGTATGGTTTTAAAAAGTGGCATGGTTATTGCTGTTGAACCTAT
>OIYS01000294.1_pt1 | contig 37490 bp, 26 predicted proteins | sample 1588271 | NCBI WGS metagenome assembly OIYS01 (sample SAMN03283286) | human gut metagenome | biome: human-associated habitat; material: feces | host: Homo sapiens | place: Peru | collected 2012
CGTCTGCATTTCTCATCTCCTTTGCAAGTCTGACCTGTTCCATAAAAAGGCCGGAGCGCGCACCGGCCAGACCGGCTCTGGCTCCGGCCACTGAGAGATCCTGACATGGGCTGCCCCCACATATGATATTTACTGGCGGCAGCTCCGCTCCGTTTAGTTTTGTGATATCCCCAGCATGAACCATGTTGGGAAACCGCAGCTTTGTCACCTCGATAGGAAAAGCTTCAATCTCACTTGCCCATACCGGACGGATGCCATTCCGCACCGCCGCCAGAGGAAAGCCGCCGATCCCATCAAACAGGCTGCCCATGGTTAATTCGTTTGTCTCCTGATTCGGTACACACCTCCAAAAGCAAAAAGCCAGCCATGAAAACAGCTGGCATATCGAAAATATGTTTTGACTTCTATGTCACATTTTGGTAGAATAAACGTGGTTCTTTCGAGAACCGGGCGTTGCCATAACACGGTAGGCGGTTATCCCCCTCTTTCAGGGGGTGATCCTTCTTTACCCCCTGTCCTTACTGGAAGGGGGTGGTAGGTGTGAATGTTGTTACATATGAGGAACTGTTCCAGCTGCTCATGGTTCTCATCACCTTTGCCAGTTTGATCATTACGATCATAAAAAAGAAGTAAACCGCCCCAGCCCCAACTAGTGCGGTTTACTTCTTGTAATCAACTAGGGGGCTAACCGTCTATCGGCAACGCCCTTTTCTATGTTCATTATACCACGATTCCGCCATCTGTCAAGGGTGACTGCCTGGTCAATTTCAGTTCCGTCATACAGCAGAGTGTTACATCTGCATTGATTGGCTCTTCTGTACCATCTCCTGTTTCGGATCGTAGACAGCCAAGCCGATCTTATCATAGTCATAACCAGCAGGATTTAATATCTGATCCCTCACAGTCTTGATGAGGTACTCCGTATCCAGTTTTCCCTCCAGATACAGCCCTTCGTCAATCATGACAGGTACATTCATTCCCTTTGGACTGCCACTGAGAAGTGGGCGCAATCTGCCCGCTACCAAGTCGCGGAGCCGCATCATCCGATCATGTCTAATCGGGTCTTTGTTGCATTCCCGCAGGATTTCCAGAATGGCTTGCCGCCAATTCTGCACAGTCGCTATCCTGCCATCCGGGAATAACAGCCTAGATGGCTTCAGTCCCTTGAACCGTACTGGATCTGCCGCCAGTGACAACAGTTGTTCACCGTCGCCCATTGTCAACCGTTTCCCCTCCGTAAGAATCTTTTGAACCAGCTCGTCATACAGATCATCGATCTTCTGATGCATCTGTTCCCGGCTCTGTTCGACCCGAGCCAGACTTACGCCGCCGATGGGAGCACTGTTTTTCTCCATCAAATTTTCTCCTTCTTTCCCGTCTTTTGGTTTTAGTCAATGATACTGTTGCCATGCCCTACTGTCTGATCAATTTCCGTTCCGTCATACAAGAACACCTTGATATGGTCAGCGGATATTACTTTTACCGTATGTACCAGCTGCCGGACCATTTCCTCGTCCCACTGCTGCATGTGGTGGCTCATTCCGTCTAATGCCGCTTTCATCGTATGCACATGTAACTGTACCGTCTGGTCTTTTCTGAGCCGGGCGGCAACTTTTTCACGCTGTTCTTTCAGTGACGCCATCTCATTGGCGATACTGCCAAACCTTGCTGCGTTCTTCACTGCACTGTCAGGCTGTTGGAGCAATATGTTGAATTCTGCTTCCAGTTCCTCAAGCCTTCGGTTAATTTCTCCCAGTGTAATAGTAGAGTTCGGAAGGATCCCTGTTTCTTCCACTGCCGCTTCCGTGATCTGGCTGCAAATTGCCCCTTTGGAATCCATTACGGAATTGATTGCCGCCATGATCGCCTGCTGCAGAGGTTCTTCATCCATAGTTGGTGACTGGTGGCAGTATTTTGTTCCGTAGTCCAATCGGCTCACGCAACGCCAAACGACTCTCGCCTTTCCGTCCCGCTTCCATGTACACCTTCGATACAGGGTGCCGCACTCCCCGCACACCAGTCGCTCAGATAGGGCAAACTTGCTGGCATAACAGGAGCGGCCTGTGGAGGATGTCTTTTTTGATGGGCTGGCCGATGCCGATCTCCTGGCCTTTTCTGCCTGGACCGCCCGATATATTTCCCTGCTGACGATTGCCGGGTGATTATTCTGGATCAGATACATGGGAAGCTGTCCCGTGTTCTTCATAACCTTTTTGTTGATACAGTCCTGCGTAAAGGTCTTCTGCATCAGAACATCCCCACAGTATTTTTCATTTCCCAGGATGCTCCTGATCTGGGAAATATCCCACTTTGCCCCACCTGTCGGATTCGGCGCCGCCTTCCCTTCCAAGCTCAGCTTGATCATTCTTAAACTGGCTCCCTGCAGATACTGATCATAGATGCTGCGGACAGCCTCTGCCTGATCTGAATTTACCTGCGGATTTCCTTCGTCATCCAGATAATACCCATAGAGCTTCTTGAAATTAGCGGAAGCTTTTCCCTCTTTCATAGCCTGTCTCTTACCCCATCGGACATTTGCACTGATGGATTCGCTTTCCGACTGGGCAAAGGCACTCATGAAGGTAAGGATCAACTCCGTGTCCATCTCCAAGGTATTGATATTCTCCTTCTCGAAGATAACACCGATTCCCAGTTCCCGCAGCGCACGGATATACTTCAGGCTGTCCAGCGTATTTCTTGCAAACCGGGAAATGGACTTTGTCAGGATCAGATCAATTTTCTTTTGGCGGCACCTGCGGATCATCCTGTTGAAATCATCCCGGTTTTTGGTGGACGTCCCCGAAATACCTTCATCCGCGAAAATCCCTGCCATTGTCCACTCGGGATTGGTCATGATTTTGCCCGTATAATAAGTACATTGCGCTTCATAGCTGGACTGCTGTTCTTCCTCCTCTGTGGATACCCGGCAGTAAGCTGCCACCCGCAGCTGCCGCATGACCGTCCGCTGATCCATCTGCGGTTTTGCCGGTATGATAGTTACCGTCCTGCGAGTATCATCCATTTTGCTCACCCCTTTCCACGATCTGGTCGTTTTTCAGTCTGATCTTTACATTCCCATTGCCGTCCACCAGGACAGCGGAGATGCTCATCGCGATAAGATTGGCATCCAGCTCTGAGCGCGGCACTTCCTTTTGAAAAAGCCTTCGCAGCCGCTGGGTTTCGTACTCTCTGGGATCAATGTCTGCATACATTTCTGCGGCGATTTCCCGCAGCACCTCGCGGGTACGGCTCTCATCCACCGGAAGTTGACCGATGAGTCCCTCCAGCTCGGATTTCAGCGTATCCAATCTCGGGGAATGTGCCGGCGGCGTCCGTGGTGTTACGATCCGCTCTGGATTCATAGCAAGATTGTTCAGTAGGCACAGCACTTCACTTTCGATGTATGGCGTCATTCTTCCGGCGCACTTTTTTCGTAAAGCAGCCTGTGCTCCTGTCCTTTTCTGAGAGGCAGACTTCTTTTTTCTTTTCTCCGCAACTTTTCGGAAGGTCTCTTCGTCAATAATCTCAGGATACCCCCTGTCGCCGCAATAACGTTGATCCGATAGAATCCTTGCAATCATATTCTTATTCCATTGCTTGTCCCCGTCATATGGCATTCCAGAGTTTCGCATTTTATCGGTAATACCCTGAAATGACACGCCTTGATTATACTGTGTAAAGATGTACTTCACCCAGCTGGCTTCCTCCAAATGGATTGTGATCCTTCCAAATTCCATTCGATAGCCAAAAGGCAGTTTTCTGTTTGTTCCCATCACCTGACCGTCCTTTCGATAAGCTCCGGCAATTCTACGCCGTTATTCAGCCGAAACCGGATTTTCGTACTGCTTTCCACTATGATCTTGTCAATCAGTTCGCAGAACAACCCCTCATCGAAATTCTCCAAATACTCCGAACCGTCCCGAAGGGCTCCCTGTAAAGATTTGGTCTGCTCGATGACATCGTTTTCCTTCTTTTTCAGAAGTATCTCTTTCTGTTGCTTGGCTTTGCGAAGCTGCTCTGCCAGCTGATTGCTTTTGGATATAAAAATATCAGAGTCAACCAACCCCTGCTTGTTCAGCAGGCTCAAAGCGTGACTCTGACTTAAAATATCCGATATTTCCCGGTTCAATTCCACCACAACCGGACTCCACAGCATCTGTCGGCTGCGAATCTCTGTAAGTTTCTTGATTTGGAAGTCCAGAACCTCCGGATGATTTCTCAAATTGTTGTACAGCCGCAAAAATGCACGATAGACTTCATTCTCCGGAATTGGAAGCATATCACAGGCATTCCGATCCCGCGTATGCGTCATACAGGCAAATACAAATCTGCCACCGGATTCTTTCCTCCGAAAACCATCGCCGCATCTGGCGCAGATGAATCTGCCTCCCAACGGTGAGGTTTTCGTAGTGTGCTGTACATGGTTCTCGTTTCTGCGTCGAAGCAGCATCTGGACGGCTTCATAAGACTGACGGTCAATAATGGCCGGATGGGTATTCGCTGCGTAATACTGATCCCGCTCTCCCCTGTTCCGCAGGCATTGCCTCGGCAGGGCATCTGTCATGTACGTTTTTTGATACACCGCATCCCCGCAGTACTTTTCATTTTTTAGCATTTCTACAACTGCCTGAAATGACCACTTCCTGCTGGCAAGAACCGCATCCTCGGTACTCTTATCCGCAAATTCCTTCGCAATCTCCGAAGCACTCTTCCCTGACAAATAGCTGCTGACCGCATACCTGACATAATCTGCTTCCAGCGCCTCTATTCTGAGGTTTCCATTCTCTCTTCGGAATCCGAAAGGAACGCTGGAAGCCACGTATGTACCGCTCTGCATTTTTCTTTGAATTCCCCATCTTGTATTCTTTGAGATGGATTCACTTTCCACCTGTGCGCAGGAAGCAATCACCGCCGTCAGCATCTCGCTGGATACCATCCTGGTATCAATGTTGTGTTCCTCGAAGAAGACACTGATTCCAAGGGATTTGAGTTCCCGGACAGCTTCCAGGCACTCGGTGGTATTTCGCGCGAATCTGGATATGGACTTCACCAGCACCTTATCGATTCGTCCGTTCCGGCAATCTGCAAGCAGTCTCTGGAAATCCTTCCGTTTTTTCGCAGAGGTTCCGGTGATGCCTTCATCTGCATAGATGTCCACCAGCTCCCACCGGTCATGGGCAGTGATCATTTCCATGTAGTGGCTGTTCTGCGCAGTGAAGCTGTTGATCTGGTCGTCGGAGTCCGTACTGACGCGGCAGTAAGCCGCAACCCGCAGGATGATTTCCTCCTCCGGCATATTGGCTGGTATGAAAATCTGCTTTCTCGCCAGGTTACCCCTTGCCGTTGTCATTCCTTCACCCCCTTATTAGCAACACACATTACCACACCTTTTCCGGAATAGCTAGTATTAATTCGATAATTTTATATAGAAAGAATCAGATCCGCACCGGTCTTCTTTGCAATCCGCGCAGCGATTCTGTTGGCTTCCTTTTTCGTACAGTGACCCGCAGTCACCAACTGGCGCAGCAAAATAATAACGCTGCAATAATTCACATTGGCATTCATAGAATTCTCCTTAAAAAGCCGCCCTGCCGCATCCATTTTGATACAGCAGGGCGGCACCCTTCTGAAATTTGATTGAACATATTGCCTGTATTCCGACACAACTTCCCCAGGCAAGGGCAGAAACGGAAACCGCGCTTGGCTGCGCGTCACGGGACTTGCACCCCTCCGAGGATCTCTCCGAGCTGCCCCCATTGCGTGTAACTGTGGCTGGGCAGGAGTACCAACACTGGTGCTGTCATCGCGAGACAGGTCGGCCACGGCCTGTTTTCTGAACCAACGGACCCGCTAACCACCTTTCTTGCCGCATTGATGCAGATAGACTGCACAGGTGGGTCATCGCGCGTTTTCCAATGTCGCTTGCCAATTCTCTGTCTTTGCATGGCACACCAGCGGATGTTTTTCCGCTTCTGGATATGTAATTGACAAGGTGCTGAGAAAGTTGTCTATACTTTCCACCCCTAGCCCGATTTTGGAATTGTACCTATGCGTTTTTTTCAAAAACTTCCCATAAAATTCAATAACATTTTTAGTTTCGCCAAAATTTTCTTATGCTTTCTACTGATATTGGATTGCGATTTGCGGGTACGTTCTGCGTATTTTACATCGCTCAATCCCTCAAAATAGATAGCATAAATTAGCTCCCGCTCGGCTCTGGGCAGCATATCGATACACTTGTGGAGCTGTCGCATAAGCTCCTGCGACAGAGCCAACGCTTCAACGCTCTCAATTTTCGGGTCAGGGAACAATTCCTCGCCCTTGCGCCCGTCCCCGTCAAGGGCATCATAGGAGAACACGCCATTGTCCTTATCCCGTTCCTCCAGATACCGTTCCCGCCTGTTCATTTTATAATAGGCTACATACACATTTTTCTCAACCTCAATCAGCTTGCCCTCAATGGGAATAAAATACTTTTCCTTATCTGCCATAGCGCAGACCTCCTCAGAATTGAAATTTGACAGGTTAGTTCAAATTTCAGAAGGAGGTGCGCGAATCCTGTACAAAAACGCTGTAAAAGGCTTGTACAAAACAGAGAATTTTTTAGTATTCCCCATTCTTACGCAGAAACGTGAGAAACACTCACAGAAAAAGCAACACCATTCCCGATATCCCCCCATCTTTTGATAGCGGAACACCGGGAATGGTGTCGGAAAATTCAAGGGCGCAGGTAGTATCACAACTGCCTGCGCCCTAAGTAGGACAACGACTCGATTATGTTTTTCTTTATGATCCCCCAAAGTTCCTGGGGGAATCTCCCTCAACAGCACTCTGAAAATTAAATCGCGTATTTCTTCACGATCTCACGCATGTCTTCAAACTGCTGTTCCATATCCCACACCAGTTTAAACTGAGTACGGCTGCGATCCAAATTCTGCTCCGGATAGCAGACGTGGAAATAATTATCTCCGTCCAGATAATCCGTCAGGAACCGGATACCACATTCCAAAGTCATCAGTCTCGCACCCCATGGAAGATATTCCAGCTCCGCTTCTGTCAGTATGCCGTCTGCCCCCTGCAGGAAGCCTCGGGTGAAGACCTCATACAGCCCCAGGTCAAGATTCACCTTGCTCAGATCCTTTTCATCCTCCGCACTGTGATTCGCGCCGAAACGGATGGAATCACCGAAATCGTTAATGGAAAGGCCAGGCATGGTGGTGTCCAGATCAATGACGCAAATGCCCTCGTGGCTTTCCCGGTCAATTAAAATATTGTTCAGCTTGGTGTCGTTATGCGTCACCCGCAGAGGAAGTACGCCTTCCTTCAAAGCGTTCAGGGCAACAGAACAGTCTGCCCGCCGATCCAAAACAAACTGGATCTCTGGCTGGACTTCCTTCGCCCGCCCCAGCTTATCCGCGGCCACCGCCGTCAGGAACTTGGCAAGGCGATCCTCGGTATTGTGGAAATTAGGAATTGTCTCGTGAAGTGTTTCCGCCGGATACCCACTCAACAGCCGCTGAAACCGGCCAAAAGTCCTTGCCGATGCTTCAAACAGTTCCGGGGTAGCAGACTGGCAGCAATCCGTGTTTTCGATGAATGGCATTAGACGCCAGACACGGCCATATGCGTCCGTGTAGAAATCTCTGCCGTCCTTCGTCTTGACTACAGAGAGCGTTTCCCGTGTTGGGTCACCACCATCCGCAAGAATTTTATTTCTCAAGAAGGACGTAATCCCCACAAAATTCTCCATCAGCTTCTCTGGATGGGGAAAGGCAGCATTACTCAGCCTTTGGATGATAAATCGGATGGCGTTTCCCTCTTGTGACTGGCAAACAGCACAAAACGTGTCATTGATATGCCCCTTCCCATAGCGATCCACGCTCAGAAGTATTTCCGGGAAAGTGTAAGCATCCAGCGCCTCCCGCAAGCCTGGAATCTCATTTCGTATGTATGGTAATAGACTCATGAAAAAACCTTTCTGCCGTATAATCTCCGCACGGCAAATCTCAAATAAGCTAAGGAACCTCTGAATAAATCGCCTTCGGCTGTGAGCGGATCTTTTTCCCCATCCGTGCAGTTCCAAAAGCAGGAAATACATACAGTATTCCTCCGCTTTTGAAACCTTCGTCTGGTGAAAATCTCTCGCTCACAGCTCTTGCCGATTTAATCAGAGCTTCCCTAATTTATGGAATCAGCACCATTCGGTCTGTTCCTGCAGGTTACTCCCGTCAAACAGGAAAGTTTTGGCCTCATATCTTCCAAAATCCAGATGGAAGAGTTTGCCGCAAAGCATCAAGTTCGTTTCCACATTGTGTTCATTATTGTTGACAAACCGCAGTGTATACGCATCCCCTGTCCTGTAGAAGGCAGATAGGGAAACGGCCTGATTTTCCAACCTCAAAACCGGCTTGATGTCCCTTCCGTTTCCATGAGGGAAGAAATTCAGCGAATAAGGCTGGTTGACAAATTCCTGGGCATTGTTTTCCAGCTTCTCCCGTCTGTCATAAGACAATCGGAAAGAGAAGCTGTGCTTCCCCTGCTCGATATACGGGATAAAACGGTTCTCGTCAATCAACGCCCGATCATCAATTGGATGGGCGCAATACGCCGCTCCCCGCAAGAGCGTGGCATACAAGTCATTTCCCTCAGCGCTGAACCCAAAGGTGCAGTTATTGTAGAGTGCCAACACTCTATCCCCATCCTGAAAGCCAACAAAGCGCTGGGCATGAATTTCGCCGCCGTCCTTCCGGAATTCGTCGGTTCCAAATGGGATTTGGCCAATAAATGCTCCATCAAAGGCGCAGGGCAGCTTGATCTTCAGTGCCTTCTGCTGTTCATTCCATAAGACATCTACCCGAACATCTGTATAGGGCATGTCACGATACATCTTGTAAGAAATTCGGACAAAGCTCGAATTTCCTTCAAAGAAGCTCTCCACTTCTGTCAGCACGTCCCCATTTTCGATAACATTTACGTTTTTCAGTTTTCCAAAGGGTCCCTGCCTGCATTCCGATAGGCGCATTGATTCCGGATTTTTGCCGATTTTATCCATGTACCAGCCCCATGGATCTGCATTGTCTTCGTATATCACAGGTTGGAAAGCGCCTCCGGAAATCAGCTCCTTTCCAGCGGTCACATAGCTTTCCATCAGGCCGGTTGTCCTGTTGATATGAATCGTCTTCATGCTGTCCGAGAAAACGATCTGCGTACCCTCGGTTTTTGGCAGACCTACCTTGGGTGTAACTTCCACACGGAAGTCCACACGAGTAATCCCCAACGGCGACAGTGTACACCGGTAAGCGATCCGCTTGCGGCGATCATAGTGGATGTTGGAAAGTTCCTTGATACACTGAGTCGGTAATTTTCTGCCATTTTGATAGGCCGTCACCATATACTGCTGTGTATCAGAAACCAGCGCTTTAGGCATCAGGAACTCGGTCTCACATACGGTATCCCACTCATAAGGCTGCGGATTAAACAGGAATATCGGGAATTCCCCTCTCCCCGCCTTGACATACTGGGTACACAGAGAAAAGAACGCCTTGTCAAACTCCTGCTGCAGAAGCTCAAGCGCATAATCTGCCTTCCGCAGGCAGCTCTTTTCGCCGTCCTGAGCGCAGGTTCCGGAAGCAATATCATGAAATTCCAGCATAGCAAGTGACTTTTCCACTTTTTCGAACGCTTCCCTATTCCATGCATACAAGCCGTTCAATTCCGCCATAGAACATAGTTTCTCTGTGGTAAAAAGCATGTTTTCCAGCTCGATATGCTTCTGCTTGATGCTTTGCATGGAAGTATAAGCTCCAATCAGGCAAGGCTGCAGAGAACCCGCGTATTCGGTAGTAGGCTGAATATCCGCAAAATACGCCTCCGGCGTGCTATGTACCACCTCGTAACCAGCATTCTGAATGAAGTGAGATACATCGTTCAAATCTTTACGAGAGGGAAGCCCACCGTGATTCCCCACGCCCCAGAGCGCTATTCCCACATCCGAGTCCTCGCAGACAGCGGCTTTGCGCTGAATATCCGTCAGGGCCGTTCCGAAGCCGCTGCAATAAATGGATTCATCCTCCACCCGGGACGCTTTGACACGGCTGCCGTCTTTCCCAACCCAGACAAATTCCCGGGCGGGCAGCGTCAACATCTCAGGCATGGGGCGACAGAACAGGTAGGAATCAAAGCCGCACTTTTTCAGAATCTGTACCAAACCAACCGAGTGGCCAAAGCTGTCAAAATTGATGGCCGTGGTGGGACGAATCCCGAATTTCTCCTGAAAGTAGCTTCTGCCTAAGGATATCTGCCGGACAAAGGCTTCCCCGGAGGGCAGATTACAGTCCGGCTGCAGATACCAACCTCCCATAATGTGCCATTTCCCCGCTTTTACCTGTTCCAGAATTGCCTTGAACAGCTCCGGGTCTTTTTCTTCCACGAACTCGTAGAGCAGAGCTTCATTGTGGTTGAAGATATAATCATACTCCCGAAGAAATTGCTCCGCCTGGTAAAAAGTTGAAATTGCCTCTCCAAGACCTTCTTCCCAGTCCCACATCCACACAGGGTCAATATGAGAATTACAAATCAAATGAAGTTTTTTCACTGAAGCACCTCATAACTTAGTGTACTTTTTCCGCCCGGACTTACAAATCTCACTTTTCCTGTACAATGGTTACGTCAAAGGAGCGCCTGACACATTTCCGTATTTCTGACATGGAACCCAGTTCTCCAAAGCTCAACATTTGCGCAGCAGCATTGCCGATAGCGGTAGCTTCCCCCGGTCCGGCATACACAGTGCAGCCGGTGGTCTCTGCCGTTAGCCGATTCAGGTATGCCGCATTACCGCCGCCACCGATGATGCTCAGAGCATTATACGATTTTCCTCTGCTTTCGCGCAGCTGAGAAACCGCCTCTCCATAACAGGCTGCCAAGCTGTGGTACACCACTGCCGCAAGCTGTGCAGGTGTTTGCGGAACCATCTGCTCACTTTCCGCGCAGGCACGCTGGATTTCCCTAATCATACTGTCCGGCGACAGGAAACGGTCATGATTGCAGGGGATAATAGAAGGTATGGGCTCTCTTTCCGCCAGCGTGCATAACTCTGCAAAGCTCAGTTCAATGCCCTGTTCCAGCAACTCTTTTCTCAGGCTTTGGATCATCCATAACCCCATGATATTTGTAAGATAACAGGTTTTTCCTCCAAAACCGCCTTCGTTCGTAAAGTTGTTTCTTCTGCTGCTGTCGCTACGGTCGGGGGCATCCAGTTCCACTCCCAGCAATGACCACGTTCCGGAACTGATATAGACCGTATCCGGATCAGTGCTGGGCATCGCCAGGATAGCAGAAGCCGTATCGTGGGCAGCAGGAAGTATCACCTTGCAGCGGTATCCTATTTTTTCGGATACCTCGTCGGTCAGTTCGCCCAAAACGGTTCCGGGCTGGACTACCTTCTGAAATATCTCTACAGGGTAACCAAGCCGTTCAATTAACTCCCGATCCCAGTCACGGATTGCAGGATCTATCAGCTGCGTGGTAGTTGCTTCTGTATACTCGTTTGCTTTTACTCCGCAGAGCTTCCAATGGAAATAGTCAGGAACCATCAGGAACGTTTTCGCATTGCCAAGCTGCTCCGGGGAGGTCTGCTTTACTGCCATTAACTGGTAAATTGTGTTGTAGGTTGCTTTCTGGATACCAGTGCGGGCATATAGTTTCTCCAACGGAATAACCTCTGAAACCAGTACGTCCATTCCCTCTGTCCTGCGATCCCGATAGCCGACAGTTTCCCCCAGAATATTGTCCTGAGCATCCAGCAGGACGAAGTCAACGCCCCAGGTATCAACGCCCACGCTGACAGGGATTTTCCCAATTTCTGCGCACCGTCTCATGCCAATGAGGATATGCTGTTCCATCGCCGGGTAGTTCCAGCAGAGGCTGCCGTTTCGCTCCTCCATACCGTTGGGGAAACGATAGACCTCTTCCATGCGCATTTGACCATTTTCCAGCCAGAAAAGGATGTGCCGTCCGGAGGAAGCGCCGATGTCAATAGCCAGATAATAATTTGGCATATGCTCTCTCCTTCTTGGTCAGGCACTCCGTAGGAACGCCTGGTGATTGCTTACTTATACAGCGGACCGTAAGCGGCGCAGGCACGATAGTCTGCCCCTTCTTTGTCCATGCCAAAAGCGTTCCATGCAGCAGGACGGAAAATCTTCTCCTCAGGCACATTGTGCATACAGACAGGAATGCGCAGTATGGAGCACATGGTGATGAGATCTGCACCGATATGGCCGTAGGAGATGGCACCGTGATTGGCACCCCAATTTTGCATAACCTCGTAGGCAGTCTTGAAAGGAGAGCCTTCCCTGCCGTCACACCGTGGTGCAAACCATGTGCAGGGCCATGTGGGATTGGTACGCTCCATCAGAATATCAGACACGTTCTCCGGAAGATCTACCGTCCACCCCTCTGCAATTTGCAGCACAGGCCCCAGACCTTTGACAAGATTCAAGCGGATCATAGTGGCTGGCATTTCCGCCTTTGTGGTGTAGTGGCTGCTGAAGCCGCCGCCACGGAAATTGTCAAAGCCCGCTTCACACCACACGGTGGCATCGGTCATCTTCTGAATGTCCTCATCAGTGACCTCCCACCACTTCTTCATAATGGCGTTCCCGTCTTCATCGGTGCAGACGCCGCTGGCATCCAAGCAGGCGGCACCGGAATTCAGCAGATGAATGATGCCGTTGGATGCTTCCGCCTTGCCTTTCAGGGTGTAATCAGTGACATGCTTGACAGCATCGGCAGACCAGTAAGTACGCACATCCGCAAAGATTTGCGCGCGGTGTGTCAGCAGGCGCATAAACAGCATGCCCAGCCCATTCAGCACATCATTTTCCGTTGCCAGCGTGTATGGTTCCCGTGCGCCCTCATAGTCAAAGGTGGAACTGAGCAGTGCCTCAGGATAGTCGCAGTTTGGCCAATGATCCGTCCACTGCCGCTGCCCCTGAAAACCTCCGGCGATGGCGTTGTGCCCAACCATTTCCTCCTCAAAACCTGTGGGCAGATTGGGGTTTCCGGCCATCAGATCCTTGATGATGCAGTACATCTTTACCGTGAATTCCCACTGTTTTTCCTTCTGGGAATCGGAGAATTTTACAAAATCCGGATTGTCGTCCCGGCCTTCCCTACAGTGTTCCTTCGTCCAGGCCAGCGCTTTCCGGTACTGTTCCTCGTTATAGATACCTTCCTCCATGCGCCGCAGGATCTCCACCTCATCCACGGATTCCACCCGCATGCCCAGGTAGCTTTCCATAAAGTCCTGATCGATAATGGAACCACCGATTCCCATACACATGGAGCCGATCTGCAGATAGCTCTTTCCTCGCATAGTAGCAACCGCCACAGCCGCCCTGCCAAACCGGAGCAGCTTCTCTTTTACATCTTCCGGAATTTCGGTCACCTGATCACGGTCCTGAACTTCGTGTCCATAAATTCCAAAGGCAGGCAACCCCTTCTGCGCATGGGTTGCAAGAGCAGATGCCAGATACACAGCGCCCGGACGCTCCGTGCCGTTAAATCCCCAGACGCCCTTGATGGTCGTGGGATCCATATCCATGGTTTCTGCCCCATAGCACCAGCAGGGTGTAACGGACAGCGTGATCGCCACGCCCTCCCGCTTGAACTTATCCGCACAGGCCGCTGTTTCCGGTACCCGGCCAATGGAGCTATCCGCCATTACCACCCGAACATGTTCGCCGTTGGAATAATAAAGGTTTTCCTCAAAAAGCTTTTTTGCGGCGTTGGCCATAGCCATGACCTGATCCTCCAGACTCTCACGCAGCTTCATGGGGCCCCGGCGGCCATCCACGATGGGACGGATACCAATGGCGGGATATTCCCCGATATAACGATTCTTTGCCATGTTGCCTTCCTCCTTTTACACTTTTACAACGCCCTTTTTCAGCAGGACATTGGCATAGATTGCGGTTTCTCCTGTAGCAATGATCAAATAGGCGTTTTTCGACCGTTCATAGAAAAAAAAGCGCTCCATCATCTCAATGCCGCAGTGATCCGGTTCGTGCTGATTCAAAATGTTTTTGTAGGTTTCCCAAATCTCCGGTGTAGGGCAGGTATCTCCCGGAACGACCTCCATCAAGGCGACAGGTCTTTCAACATAAGCATCCAATGGAATCAGGCGCAGCACCGCATCCAGTATCTCCGCCGCTCCATGACCGTCTGCCCGGACAATAATGGCATTCTTCCCGATGCTGTGACTGGGAAAATTTCCGTCCGCAATTACAAGTTCGTCACCATGCCCCATTTCGCACAGTGCCTTCAGAAGCTCTGGGGAAATGGCTCGCGGTATTCCTTTCAGCATGACTTAATCCTCCTTCTTGTGCAGCAGCGGATCCCCTGGGTTATAAACCTGATAACCCGGATGCCTGCCGGTAATGCGGTAGAAGCTGCGCAAATCAATCAACTTGTCGATATTCTTCCGGCTGATATCAATACTGCCACCCAGGATAACCGCATTGATCGTAATTTTTGCCCAAAGCTCCAGGCTCTCCATCCGGTAATAAGCCGTAATCACGTCGCTGCCGACCGCCAACGCGCCATGGTTTTCCAGCAGCATCACATCATGCTCCTGTAAATACGGTTCAATCGCATCCGGCACTTCCATGGTAGATGGTGTGCCATAGGGAGTCAGGGGCACTGCTCCGATAGCCGCCACATCCTCGATCATGTTATACATATCCATCGCCTTGTGGGCTACGGCAAACCCTGTCGCTCCGGGAGGATGGGCATGAATGACACTGCGCACATCGTCACGCCTGTCATAGCAGCGCAGATGCATTTTCAGCTCACTGGACGGCCGCAGTCCCTCAGCCGCCTCCAGAACAATCCCCTGCCGATCCACCCGAATCAGCTTTTCCGGTGTAATGAAGGATTTGCTCATACCGGTGGGCGTAGTCAAAATAGTCCCGTCATCCAGCAGTGCGCTGACATTGCCATCATTTGCCGCGACCCACCCTAACTGCCACATCTTGTGACAGGCATCACAGATCTGCTCTTTGATTTGTGTAATCGTATCCAAAGTCTCCCCCTCTTTCTGGGTTTTTCTTAAAACAAGGGCACTACTGCATCATTTCGTCTGGAAATCCGGTAGGCGTTCTCTGCCTTTCAAAAATGCAAATTACAGGAACATCAACCGTGTTCCCTACTTTGCACTTCTGAGTGGAGACAGATGAACTGCCGGAATCCGTAGTAGAATGGTGCAGTAATGCCCTGTGTCTTATGTCATTCAATCTATCCTTTTCTGTATGCCCTATCGTTACAGATCATCGTGCATTTCCATCGCAACAATATAAGTTCTCCCTTGGAAACTATAAGGGTTTTCACCTGCGCCGCTGGCACAAAACAGGTAGCGCGGTGTCTGGCATTCATCGAGCAAAAGGCACGGGCGCTCCATATTGCCCTGAACAGTCCTTGTTCCATCCAGCCAGTTGACATTGCGGGAATAAACCTTTTCCCCGATCACCGGTGTAAAGTCCAGGCAATCTTTACTCTCAGCGTAAAAACCGCATCCCCACTCCCCGGTAATGCCAAAGCTTCCGTTCTTACTATCATCCTTAGCAATCAGGCAAAATGTTTCCCTCTTTTGATCGTACCAAAGAAACGGATCTTCTACGTGAATATTGGGGTCATCGAAGCGAAGGATCGGCTGCTCTGACAGCCGTTCAAACACTCCATCCGGTTTGTCAGCCACCGCAACGCCCAGCATCAGCGGTTCCCCTACCCCTCGCCGGGACTTATAAATCAAATAGGTTTTCCCCGAGGGTAAAATCGACACAGACGGGTTGGTCGTAACTGTGCAGTCCCAAAAAGAGCAGTCCCTTGGCGAAAGCAACGGCGTATCCCTGCGAACAAATTCGCCATAAATTGAGTCCGCCACCGCAACCCCGATACGCTTCCGGTTCCACACTTCCAGATTCTGTTCCGGAGAAGTCTCCTGATGCGGAGCCGGGCCGCCATAGGTTGTCCCCATATAATAGAGGTAATACTTTCCTGCGTAATACTGGATACAGGTATTGTGCGTATTCATCCCGTCGAAGAACTGTGGGCCTCTGCGCGGAAGCACGACCCGCAGAAAGCTATACGGTCCCTGCGGATGGTCGGAAACACATTGAATGATTTCACTGTTATACAGCCAATTCCAACCGAACCCATATTCTTTCTTCCATCGGGAACAGAACATATGATACTTTCCCTCTGCCCGGATCACCGCACAATCCCAAACATAGTAGTCCTCCATCTCGAATGCTATAACCGCATTCCTGGAATGAAAAGGGAAGCACGTCATATCAAAGTTCTCCCCTGATTGCTTTTACTACCTGCTCGGAGCAAATCCTTGCGCCTTCCTCAGACAAATGAATTTTGTCACTTTCCCGAATGTATTCTTCGATGTTGGGTGCAACCAATGAGTATAAGTCGTTGATTTCCAGCCCCAAAGCCCGGAGCTTGGGTACAATCACCGTGTTATAGCGCAGGATTACAGAGTTATCATTGTACTCATAATCAGGCCGTACAGGCGTCGTGGTCGCGAAGATAACCCGCGGCGCAATCATCTTCAATTCCTTCGCCACGCGGAGCATATTATCTACATATTCCTCTTCGCTGGTGAAGGGCTTTCCGTCGCTGAACAAGTTTGTGGTGTCCCAAAGTCCATTATTCCAGTGGATGATATCCGCTCCGGTAATATTTTCGCGCCACTCAAACAGTCCACGCAGGGTGTACTTCACAAAGCGGCAGTTTTCGTCCGGCTGGTATACTTCATAGTCGCTGCCCAGCAATTCCGGAACCCTTGGTCCGTAACCCACAAGGCGAATGGAATCGCCCAGCAAAACCACTTTTTTCATTGGAAATCTCCCATCATGCTTTCTGATTAATTTGATAGTATTATTGATTTAGAACATTTCGGCATTCTCTGCAAACACGTTTTATGTGCATGCAACGCCCTTTCGCCAATCAGTTCATATCCTTAAGAATTTTCAGAACCGTCTCCAGTTCTTCTTTCTTTACTATGTTCTGAGGCTTATTCTGCCGAACGCAATCATAAAAGTAATGGATTTCATTGGCGTATCCACTGCTTTGGGGCAGCTGTGAGAACTCTGCAGCATCGGTATCATCAAACGGGCAGATAACCTTTCCATCCCGCTGATAAATACTCAGCTTTGCGTCTTCATAAGCAACCACCGCCTCCTCAAACTGGAAGCGGAAAGACATATGGAACGGATAAGGAGCCGCAAACCAGGACGCTTCCACACTGACAAAGAAGTCCGGGTAGGAATAAACCGCGTGCAGGAAGTCCTGATCTTTTTGCTTGGAGCGGAAGTGATCAACCTTTGAAGGTGCGCCAAAGGCATACACAACAAAATCCAAGTCGTGGATATGCAGGTCAAATGGCACAAAACCGGATCGTGGTTCGTCCATCATCCAGCCGTCCCAGCTCCACTTCGGATAGCACCCAAGGCGCTCCATCTCACCGGAAAGCAGCTTTCCATAGCGCCCGGTATCATAAACCTCCTTCAGCATTACATACTCCGGCCAGAACCGGATGCACTGCGCCACCATAAACTTTACATGGTTTTCCTCCGCAGTCCGGTACAGCAGCTCCACATCGCCAACCTCCATGGAAACCGGCTTCTCGCACAGAACATGGATTCCCTTCTTCATAGCTGCCAGAGCGAACTTTGTATGCAGGAAGGTGGGAACACAGATGTCAAGTATGTCCAGCTTTTCCTTTTCCAGCATCTCATAAAAGTCCGTATAGTGACGTGCGTCCGGGTAAGCGTCCATCTGCTCTGGGCGGGTATCACAAACTGCCACCAGTTCGCAATCGTCCAGCTCCTTCCACACCGGCAAATGCGTGTTGCTGATGCCGCCGAGTCCAACAAGTGCAACCTTATACATATTCCTCTCTCCTTAAAGTGCAGCAAAAATCTGCTTCAGATAATCCCGGGCAGTCAGAATGTCCGCATCCTGCTGGGCTCCCTCAATTTCTCTTTCAATGGTTACAGCCCCATCATAACCCAAAGAATGGAGCTTTTTGAAGAAGGCAGGGAAATCAACTTTTCCCGTTCCTATACGAACCTCTTCCCCCAGTTCATGGCCGTTGGTAGGATAAAAACCATCTTTCGCGTGAACATTCCGAACGAATTTACCCAACACATCCAGCGCATCCACTGGATTTCCCTTGCCGTAGAGGATCAAATTGCCCGTATCCAGATTGACACCCAAATTGCCCGTTCCAACTGTTTCAAAGCAACGAAGCATCGCCGTGGGTGTCTCCTGCCCGGTTTCAAACAGCAGCCACTGATCATTTTCTTTCAAATGCTCCGCCACCTGCCGCACTGCATCACAAAAAGGCTGGAAGTTCGGATCATTCGGATCCTCCGGGATAAAGCCCATGTGGGTAACAACATCCGTAATTCCTAAGGCTTTTGCAAAATCAGCACCATCACACAGGTTCCTTACGCGGCGCTCCCGCCACTGCTCCGGGAGAAGCCCAAGGGTTTTGGGTCCGTCATAGAAATCCCATACTCGAGGGCCTTCGTAGCCGCACCACAGGGCAGAAGGTGTGATTCCGTATTCCTCCAGCCATTTTTTCATTGTATCCGCTTTATCCAGTGTGTAGGTTTCCGGAACCCAACTGATCAGCTGGCAGCTGGTAAATCCCATCTGACGCAGTTTCTTCAGCTTCTCCGGCACCTGGTCAAAAAGTTCAAAGTATACACATGTTCCGACATCCATGTTTCATTCCCTCCTAAACGGGCACTGTTTTATTGGTTCTCTATAGATTTCCTGATTAAGTCTTTGAAAACCGACTGTAGGAAATTCCCCTATGATCGAAGATGGTCTGTCCAAGGCTTCGTCAGGCTACACAGTAAGTGTACAATGCTTCTTCCCGTTCGTCAACAACCGGCAAGCACAAACTGGTGCTTTGGTTCCATTTCACTTGCCGACGATTCACGGGAGTGGCTCTCACCCGTTTCCATTATCAATCAGCTTATTCTTTCCGTTAATCCACAAGAGCCGCCGCATTGTGCGGCGGCTCTGTATTGTGTTGCTCGTAGTATCCGCTCTAAGAAATTATGCCTTTGCGCTGTTCAGTAATTCCACCATCGGCTTAGCATTTTCGCCGGTAGCATCCTCAATCAGCACCTTACGGCCTCTGACAAAGAAGAAAGTCTGCTCAATAGAGAGTACTGCCTCTTCTTCCTGGCTCTCAAATTCACCTTCCAGCACAAGAACATCGCCTTCCTGCAGCGGCATAAAATCGCCCAGGTTCCAAGTTTCGGTCTTCAGATAGAATTCGGCACTGCCGAACTTGACAATGGTGCCACGGCCGGGAATACCGATTTCGTACACAACGCCATCCCGGATCAGCTTTACGCAAGCGCTGTCCACAGGGCTGTACAGTGCAGTCCAGTCTTCCTTGAAGGGAGCATCATTTTCTGCGCCACGGAAATAAATGCCAGTGGGCGTTCTGCCTCTCTCGTCTTTTTCTAGCTTTGTGACGGCAAATTTCTCAAATGTGGTCCAATCTTTTGCAGTCTTGGCAGCAGCGCCGCGCGATGCAGAGGGTTTCTCCGTAACAGGCTTCGCCGGCTTTTCCGTCGGCATCGTATCGTAGAAATAAGGACGTTCCCAATAGATTCCAATGTAATTCGTCGGAATACTCAGCACATATCCATTCTCGGAGTTAACGAAATCGCCGCTCACAATCAGCACATCGTCCTCGCGCAGAGGCGCATACTCACCCATTGCCCAGTTGTCCGCCTTGATATAGTAACGGTTGTCATCAAACTTGACAATGGTTCCGCGGCCGGGAATTGCCACATTATAGGTAACGCCGCCACGAACCAGCTGGATGCAGCTTTCAGTAGCCGGGGTATACATAAGCGACCAGTCCGGATTGCCGGGAGCCTGATTGTCCGCCAAAGTAAAGGACACACCGTTGGTAACATCTTTCCAGCTGTCCTCTCCCATCATGCCGGTCTCCACCTTGTTGAAGGCAGAACCATCCGGATAAGTCTCAGAGAATGTTGCGGAGCCGTACTCCATGGAAATATAATTGGAAGAGAAGGAAAGCGCTGTCTCGCCCTTCGCATCCAGGAAGTTGCCCTCTACCAGCAGAATATCGCCATCCCGGATAGGATAGACGTCACTCATCATCCATTTCTCGGTTTTCAGATAATATTCCGTTTCGGAGTACTTGATAATGGTGCCGGCCGCAATATTACCAATGGAGTAGGTCTTGCCGTCGCGGATCAGCTTGATGCAGTCCGTACTGGCGGGGGTGTAAGACTCGGTCCAGTCAGGGTTGAACGGAGCAGCATTTGCGGACAGCTTGAAATAGAGACCCTCAGAGGATTTGCCTCTGGAATCTGCCTGCATTGCGCCAGCATTAACAATCGTAGGCTCAGGAGCGGGTTCCGGCATAGTTGTGGAGAAATCTGCCGTGTTCGTACCCACACTGATGTAGCTGGTACCCATATTCAGGATTGTCTTACCATCTTGAGAGGTAAACTTTCCTTCAACAACCAGAATATCGCCTTCCTGCAACGCGCCCTGGCCACCCAGCATCCAGGCTTCCGTCTTCAGGTAATATTCCGTTGCAGAGCTCTTTACGATGTAATATGTTCCGGTATTCGCTATTTCGTAGGTTTTTCCACCACGGATCAGCTTGATGCAGGTGCTCTCAGCAGGTACATAGAAGCCCGCCTCGTTCCAGCCGCTGGGGGCGGAGTTTTCCGCCATGGTAAAGTAGATGCCATCTTTGTTGCCGCCTGCACCCACATTGTATCTGCCATTGCCCGCGTTAATAGTACCTGCATCGACGGTAGACGGGCCAGTAGGAGCAGTAGGATCGTCCTGCGTGAAAGTCGCAGAGTCTGCACCAATGGTGACATAACTGGTACCCATATTCAGGACTGTCTTACCATCCTGAGAGGTAAACTTTCCTTCGATAACCAGAATATCGCCTTCCTGCAATGCGCCCTGACCGCCCAGCATCCAGGCTTCCGTCTTCAGGTAGTACTCCGTTGCAGAACTCTTTACGATGTAATACGTTCCGGTATTCGCTACATCATAGGTTTTTCCACCCCGGATCAACTTGATGCAGGTGCTCTCAGCAGGTATGTAGAAACCTGCCTCGGTCCAGCCGCTGGGGGCAGAGTTTTCCGCCATAGTAAAGTAGATGCCATCTTTGTTGCCGCTTGTGCCCACATTGTATCCGCCATTGCCAGCGCTGATAGTACCTGCGTCAACAGTAGACGGGCCGGTGGGTGCATTAGGATCCTCTGTGGAAAACGTCGCCGAATCAGCGCCAACTGTGATATAGCTTGTTCCCATGCTCAGAGTCGTTGCGCCATCCACAGAAACGAACTGGCCTCTGATAACAATGACATCGCCCTCTTGCAGTGCGCCTGCCTCACCAAGCATCCATGTTTCCGTTTTCAGATAATACTCATTATCCGTGTTCTTTACTATGTAATATGTTCCGGTATTGGCTACGGAATAAGTCCGGCCACCCCGAATGATCTGGATGCAGTTTGCGTCCGTCGGCTTATACATGCCTGCATCATTCCAGCCGCTGGGAGCATCATTGGCATCCGTAGCAAAAGTAATGCCAATCTTCTGCCCTGCCGCGTCAGTGGTGATGTTGCCGGAACTCGTTGTAATGCTGCCGGTGTTCAAATCGACCACGGCACCGTTTGCCAGTGTCATGACCCCGCTCTCCGGTACCGCTTCAATGGTCAGGGAGCCATCCTCTCCCACAAAAATCAGGCTCTCGGCAACCGTGAAGGTGGTATTGCCATTGGTGAAGTCACCACGAATGACAATAACATCACCCGTCTTCAATGCATCCGCCAGCAGCTTCTCCTCGCCGGAAGCGGTCTTGAGATAATAACCGGTTTCACTGTACTTTACCAGCACTGCGTTCTCGGGAATGCCGACGTGGATCTCATCCTCACCACGAATAACTACGATACAATCATCCGCGGTGGGTGCAAAGGTGTTGTTCCATGCCAGAGAATTGCCGTTCTCATCCACATCCTCGTTCAAAGGAATGTCGTTCTTGTCCATGGTAAAGTAGAAGCCGCCGTTCTCGTCCAAGGCGTTCCACTCAGCATCTGCCTGCATAGCACCGGCCTCAATCCTCTTCGGCTCCTCCGTCTCGGGCTGCTGCTCTTCGGGCTTCTCTTCTTCGGGCTGCTGTTCCTCAGGCTTCTGCTCCTCGGGCTTCTCTTCCTCAGGCTTCTGCTCCTCGGGCTTCTCTTCCTCGGGCTTCTGCTCCTCGGGCTTCTGCTCCTCAGGCTTCTGTTCCTCAGGCTTCTGTTCCTCAGGCTGCTGTTCCTCAGGCTTCTGCTCCTCAAGCTTCTGCTCTACAGACAGCTCAGCCTCTGCTGCTTGTTTCAGTTCAGCCGCAGCTGCCGGAACTGGTGCGATTATTGATAGAACCAGTGTTACAGCCAGCACAATGGAGGCTATTTTTTTGAAGTTCACATTTTTCACATTCATTCCCCTTTCTATAATCGCTGTGCTGATTTCAAACAACCGAACGTTTTCAATTTTCTATAAGGGGTATCACAAATACGCCATCATACGCCGGGATTGTAAATTGAAATGTCCCATCAGCGGATTGCTTCACGTATTCGCTCTCTCCACCGGATATGACCTTCAAATAATGACAGTTTTCAACATTGAATTGCAGGCAGACATTGGCATCGTTTATTTCAAAATTCGCCAAATAATCCTTACCCGGGATCTCTGTCGTGGAACCTGCATTGGTGATCATATAAGCGTTCTCGCCATACGCATTCTCAAAAACGCCGAAAATTACGTCCCCATCCGATTCCATATCAGAGAGCACTCCCCACTGATCCTGAGGAAGACTTTTTGTTAATCTAAGCAACATCATGTTACTGTCAGCTGCATCCACCTTGCCAGAGCCAATCCAGCGGTAGCTGCAATAGACATCTTCCCAAGCCCGCAGTTCCAAATCCACAGTTTTAGCATTTTCAAACAGCTCCGTGGGTTTCAGCGTATTGAAATCAACCATTGGCGCATATGTTTCCTCATGCGATGTAAAAATGTAGTGATCCAGCGTCGATGCTCCATAGGTCATAGCCACTGCCATCTGCCACCTGAGCTGCTGGACGCTGGGAGAAACATATCTTCCATCCGTGGTGTCATGACCAGAGTTCTGCACTGTTACCTCCAGGGGAATATCGTTGTCCTTCGCACGGTATGCCAGTGTCTCCAGATTCTGGTAATAGCTTGGCCTTATCAGGTTACCCTCCATCAGCGGATAGTAGTCCACCGACAGCTGCTCTGGCTGAACCTTTCGGAGAAAGACATCTACATAATCCGTTTCATAATTCACTGCATTTCTGTCATAGTTCTCGCCATAGAGCGATTCGTATGAGCAGGGCTGCGGGAACAGATTTACATAGAACACTTTATCCTCTGGCATCAGCGAGCGGAATTTCTCTTTTGCATCCGCCAGCCAATCGAAATCCGTAGCCGACGGCTCGTCCCACATCAGGAATCCTTGCAGTGCCGGATGGTCCGCATAAGCAGGAACCTCGTTGAGATCCCACCCCCGGAGATTCGGAATCACGGATATTCCAAACTGCTCCGCGCGATCCAGCATCTCCAGCATGCCATCTTCGCCGGTCCATAAGTCATCCGGGCCAATGATCTGATCGATTCCTGCTTCCTTCAGCAGCATCATTGTCGCGAAGAAGAAATCGTGGTGAGTGCCACACCAAATACCAATCGTCAGCTTTTTCCCATCCAGAGGAATAGGGTCCCTCTCTGCAGGTATCGGATAGTTCTCCGTTTCCGGCGGCTGACTCATTGCCTCCGTGGTCTCCGAGGATACCGTCGGCGTCGACGCACAGGATGCCAGTGACAAGCACATGGCAATCAGCACAAACACAACCGCAATTCTCTTAATTTGAACCTTTTGTATCATATTTTATCCATTCCCCTATACAGCTTCTTAATCAACTGCTATGAGATACCTTCCTCAGCCGGAAAGACCGAATCTGGAACGGCTTGAAACACAGGTCGCGTTCCACAGAACCTACAGGGTCTTCCAGAAGATTCACTTCGGAAACCACCTCAAAGCCTCTCGGCAGCCTGAGTGATGTCATTGCCTCCTGCCCTGTACATTCAAAGGCGCGAAGGACAAATCCTTCTCCATCATAGGCAGGCTTGAAAGCGGTCATCTGAATTTGCGGGTTGTCGAAGGAGGGCGCCAATTCGCAGCTTTCCCCGTAGAGATAACGTGAACTGAAGCAGCGCGCCTTGGTTTCCATGTCCAGCGGGTCGAATCCGCCTTCATGCGGATAAAACGCATAGGAATAGGAACATGGCTCCTGATCGCTGTGCGTGCATGGATAATCTGTAGAACGCAGCAGATTTATGGACAAGATTCCGCGCTTTGCCATGAATCCATTTTTGGCATTGTTCAGAACTGCCAATCCGCAGCTCTTCTGAGACAGATCCAGCCATTTCTGACAACACATTTCAAATTGCGCCGCTTCATGTGCCGTTTCATCGGATGTAGGGCGGCCCAAATAGCCATATTGAATGTCGCTATAGACTATCGGAGCCCAAATCTGGGGGATTGTCTCAGATCGAAGCATATAGCCGGTATCCCGCCAGTTTACATGATGGGTCACATAAATGCAGGGATCATGGCGGTAAAACAAAACTGTCTGATGCAGCTCGGATTCCTTAAATTGATAAGTCTGCTCCAGTACAACAAGGTCTCCATAGTCTCTTGTATCTGTCTTTTTCAGAGACATATACCGTTCCGGCTGTTCCCGGTAGTCATCCTCAAAGTCCCACGCATCGCCTGTATCCATAAAGACACGCAGGCGGTTTGCGCTTCCGGCAATTTTCTTTCCCGATCCGGACAAGCAAATATTCTCAAAAGAACCGTCCGGAGCAATATCGAGCGAATAGAAATCGGTTTCAATATGAGAAATGTCGGAACCCGTTCTCGGGTTATTGAAAATGCGGGGAGGGATTTCCTTTTCACGTCCCTCATAGAGCAGGAAACCGTCACCGGCAGGCTGAATTGTAAAGACTGCTTCTTCTGTCGGATTCAGGAGTCGTGCGCCCGGTTGGAAACTCACGCCTACCTCTTGTGCCATTTTCCCCAGTCGTTCCAGCATCTGACGATACATGGCATTGGATTCTTCATATACTCTTCGAATAGACGAGCCCGGTATAACATCGTGGAACTGATACAGCAGGGCTTCCTTCCACAGTACGTCCAAAGTCTCCTTGTTTCCGTGATTACCGGAAACGGACAGGAATTTTTCAAGGGACAGCATTTTTTCTTCAAATTCCCGGCTATTATTCTTGCTATTAGATTGCGAAGTATAGGTTCCCCTGTGCATTTCCAGATACATTTCTCCGCAGTAAATTGGCAAGTCCTCTTCCCGAAGCTGGTCGAAGTATGCCTGTGCGCTCCCCATTTTCACCTTTGGTAGGTAGGGAACATTCGATGTCCGCCGGTTCCGTTCCAGCGTAGTCTCCGACGGGCCGCCGCCGCCGTCTCCTACCCCGTATACCATCATAAGCCTGTCTTTAGGGTCACTTTGCTTTATTCCATTCTTTGCATTCAGGAGCGCTTTAGGACCTGCGAGTGAATTGTAATTTCCCTCCGGGGGCATATGCACCAGTATCCTGGTACCATCCACTCCCTCCCAGTAAAAGCTGTTATACGGAAATACCGTTCTGTTGGACCACGATATTTTGATCGTCATAAAGCTGTCCTGACCGGAGAGCTTCAAAATCTGCGGAAATCCGGCAGAATATCCAAAGGCATCCGGCAGCCAGCATGTTTTCACATAATGTCCGAACTCCTCCTGCCAGAATTTCTGGCCATAGAGCATCTGGCGAGCCAGTGACTCTTCTCCGGGCAGATTCGTATCACTCTCCACCCAGCCTCCGCCGATGATCTCCATAATTCCGTCTTTTTCCAACTGTTTCAGTTCGTGATACAAGTCGGGATCCTGCTCGCGTACCCACACCAGCTGCTGCGGCTGGGATACAACGAAATGAAAATCCGGGTATTTTCTCGCCAAATCTACAAAATTAGCAAAAGTCCTTCTTGCCTTGCGCTTTGTTTCCCGAATAGGCCAAAGCCATGCAAGATCCAGATGGGCATGTCCAACGGCAGTTACTTGAATGTTCTCACATCCCGGAAGCTCAAAAAGACCTGTCAGGATTTTCTTTGTCTTGGAATACCATTCCGGATCTTTATAAACAATAAGGTTCTGCGCAGCACGAAGGCCATAGAGAATCCTATTGCGATTTGGATTGTTGTCCCCGATAGCATCAAGATAGTCTAACAGCGTATCAAAATCCCAGTAAACATCTTGAATCTGAGGGTTTCTGCGAACGACGCAAGCCGCATTCAGTCGTGCAGCACCCTGATTAAATTCGCCGAGAAGGCTGTTGGATGCCGCATCCAGATACAGTTCGAAGCACCCGTCCGTTGTCAATACATCTTCCAGCTGGTAGTAACGCTTTTCAATTGAGCTGTCAAGAATGCCAAAAACGACAGAACCCGCAGTAAATCCTTTTAATGCGGATCCGTTTGAATCCACCAGCAGCGCTTCCCCATCGTCAGAGAATTCAAGATACAGGTTTCTTCTGTCCATCTCTGCAGGGATTGAGCCGCTGAGGCGGAACCATGCGCAGGCAAAATTCTTTTTTGCCCATATCTCGCCTTTCCGGATCGGCTGAAATGTCAGTCGGGATACCTCAGAAAACGGGATTGGTTCATCAGAGTATGCATAAGAAGCATCCAAATTCAGAACTTTCTCAAAACAGCTGTCCCTCAGTTGGCCGCAGAAAAATTTCTTTACCTTCTGTTCCAGAAGCCGCTCATATTTGTCGCACGGTTCAAACCTTGGTTGGCTGTTCATCATTTTAATTGCTCCTTACCGACTGAATTCGTTTTACGTTTTCCCGTCAAAAGTACGCTGGGACTGCACATTTTCTTTTTGGAATGTGACTTGATTTACCGACCAGACACGGAACTCCTCAACATCAAGAGGGAAGTTTGAAGTAATCACCTTCGGTTTTCCCTTTTGCAAGGAGAAAAAATTGTCCGAAAAAACAACATCTGGCTTCAGGGGCTGTAAACACACCGACTTTGTAAAAGTATCCGACTCAATGGTAAATTGCTCAGCGTCCAAAGCACAGATGTGGTAATGTGGCTCCCGATACGGAACCATGTCATCTCTGCAAGGCTGCTGGTAGTTCTCAGAAAGTACATTCCCCTGCATATCTAGAAGCGCAACATACACGAGTCTCTCTTGTCTGTCCTTTTCCGTATCGTTGCCGAAGGGCTTGCAAATCTCAAGCACATCCCTACAGGAAGCACCGGGAATCGTTCCATTCAATGCCTGTTCATACAAAATACGCCCGTCCAGATTCTGGAGCTGGTAAATCAGCCGATATCCCACATTCTCCAGCGAGTCGTTGGAAACGCTGACTGTCAGGTTTTCCACATCCCCGCTCAGACTTACCAGGCAGGGAGCAAAGAAGCGCTTGGATGCATAATGCAGAGCTTTGAGGCCATGGTCATAGTCAACACTGCTCCAGGAAATAGCTGGCCAGCAATCGTTCAACTGCCAATACAGGATTCCGTTGCAGCGTGCCTTGTTTCTGCGCAGATGCTCCGTACATGTTTTGATTGCATCTGCCTGAACCAACTGGGACAGCTGAACCATATCTTCAAATTTTTCAGGAATGCCATAGCACTGGCTCACATACCGCTCGATTCGAGCATTACTGCCAGGCTGTTTTTGGTGGTGGCACATTACCGCACTCTGGGCGGTCAGTTCCTCATCCTTCGCAAAGCTGCGAAGCTCTGAGAGCATGGGAAACGCCTGATGTCCAACCTCGGAGAGCATGCGCGGATAGATCAGCTTATACTCCTCAATCGGCCGCTCAAAGCACCAGATTCCCCAGTAGTGCGTGTCATAATTTTCACAGTCGTTCTGGTGTTGAAAGATTTCCACGGACCGAGGGGAGGTTCGTTGGAAATGTGTTGACGTCAGGGTTTTCATCAATGGCGTCAGCACTTCCAAGCTCATGACCCGGTAGCTTTCCATCCGCTCCGGTTCGTGTCCGTTCACGCCATCTTCGCACTCGTTGTCGCCAGCAATCAGAAACACGGATGCATGATGCCGGAACCGCTTCACCGCATCAATGGTTTCCGCAATAATCAGATTTCGGAAATCTGTATCATAGATGTTGTAAACAGAACATGCGAACATCAGATCCTGCCACACCAGCAGTCCGTTTTCATCGCACCAATCGTAGAAGGAGTCATCCGGGTAATAGCCGCCGCCCCATATGCGAATGCAGTTGTGATTAAACTTCTTGGCCAGTTCCAGCAATTTTGCAGTACGTCCCGGAGTTACCCTGGAGAGGATATTGTCCTCCGGAATATAGCAGGAGCCCTTGAGAAAGACCCGGCACCCGTTAATGGACACACTAAAATTTGTCCCATACGCATCTGCGTCATTGTCAATGACAACTTCCCTCAAGCCAATACGGAACGACTCGCACAGACGCTCCATATTATCTGCTTCCACAATAATATCCAGTCGGTAAAGGACAGAATCACCAAATCCGGCAGGATACCACCGCTTTGGGCTGGGAACATGGAAAGAAAAGGAGCCATGCGTTTCCAATGGACGCGTTTGCGCGACTCGGAAATGATCTTCCGGCAACGATAGCTCAACGGTCATTCTGCCATTCGTATGGAGCACCATAGAAGTATCCACATTCACTTGTGCCGAGCCATCCGGGAGAAATGTCACCTCATGCCGGAAGCTGTCAAGGTAGCCAATTGTTGTAGATAGAATATAAATATCCCGGAAGATACCCATATCCCCAAGGTTAGGACCCCAATCCCATCCAAACATATAATGTGCCTTGCGAATGCAGGGGCCTTTTGGCTCCGTCAGTCCGTAAGATGCAAAGAGTCCTCCGTCGTTATATTCCCGAATATAACGGTAGGGGGAGGTAAAAGAAATCGAGATAACGTTTTGTTCCGACAGAATATGATTGTCCAGCAAAACACGCTGACGCAAATGCATATCCCGGCATGTCGTCACGAAAACACCGTTAATGGCAATCTCAGCCACTGTATCAATACCATTCAGGAAGAGGTAGTTCACGTTTTTCCGCTGCTCATCCGTCATGGAGAATGTTCGAGTAAAGGTATAGTCTTCATAGAGGCAGGCACGAGCCTCGGCTTCGCACGTACCCCAGAAAGGGTCTGGAATCAGATTATGCGCCAAAAGTGTACTCAGTACAGAGCCCGGCACTTGTGCCTCGAGATCATGATAATGGGGAGAATTCATAAGCCAAATGCCATTCAGGTCAACTCTCATTGAAAATTCTCTCCTTTGCTGCAATAGCAAAATGTGTCTGCCGACGGCAGGCATCAAATCCTGCCGTCGGTTTTCTCACGTTAGAATTCAGGAAGCGGCGCACCTTCGCCGCCACCGCGGGTTCCGAAAATAGCGGTGTAAGTCTTAAATGTATCGCGTACATTTGCGATTTCTTCTTCACTGTAACTATCAGGATAGGCAACGCCTTTCAGGTAAAGGATGGTCATGTAATCCTTCATAATGCGATAGTTCAGTTCTTCATAAAGCTCAGGGTTATCAGCCTCGTAATGTGCAATAGAATCAAACGCATTCTGATACAGCGCATCCAACTGCTGGACAAAGGCGCGAGGATACAGCTCAGTAACAACCGGGAATGCTCTGATTGTTCCCATGCCATTATCAATAGCCGTCGCATAGTACGCACTTTGATCAAGAATGCGGTCATAAATCTCCTGCATACTGTCTGCGGCGTCTTTGTAATAGTTCCGGATAAAATCTGCCGCAAGCTCACGATAGCTTCGATTTACATCCCACATCAGATTAGCCGTAACATATGCTTTCAGATCCTGGAATCCGGGAACATTCACCGTATCCGATACGCCCTGATCCAACACATACTCCACCCCAGCGTCTACAAAAGTCTGAAGCATACTTTGTGTTGTTCCATCGTTGTAGAAGCCTAGATAATAGTTGTAAATGTTCAGATCATATATATACACATAAATCTGTCCATCGCATACGCTTTTCCAGCCCGCCAACTCCGTGCTGATATCCTGATTAATCGGCGAACTGATAGGGAACGCATAGTTGCCATTCACTGGTGCATACCAGATGTACACGTTTTCGTGAGGAACGACACGGTCGCTGTAGGGTTCGTACCCATCTTGTGTCTGCTTTACAGGTGGAGCTTGCGTGAACAGATAAGCATACAGGACGAACTGAACATCCCGATCCGGTTGATAGGCATCAAGCCACAGCTTCACTTGATCAACGACCTCGTTGAAGAAGTCGATCTGCAGGCCAGAGTACGTTCCGCCGTATTCCTGCATTGCGTCCAAGCACCCCTGACAAGTGCAGGGGTTGGAATTATCATGCTGCCCAAACATAAAAATATTGGAATCGGGATTCATCTGCAGGTACAGGAGCATTTTACTGACAACAACGGAAATCAGCTCTTTTCTGCTTTCCACGCTGCCTCCCGCAGTCCAGCAAAGCTGATTTGTATTCCGGGCAGGCGCTGCCTCGTAAGGATCCACGAACCATTCCGGATGGCTCTGGCCGTAGGTCACGCCATCCTCCCCTATCTCAGACGGATGGACGAAAGCCATCAGCTGGCTGTGTCCATTGGTCGTATGATCCCAAGTCGAACCTTTCGAGAAATTGATATACCGGAACCGATCATTCACCAGATCATGCCCATAAATAAACTGGGTAGAATGCGTTCTCATCTCAATACTCGGATGAATAAACTGTGGTTCATAGTTCCAGAGCTGTACACTCTGACTCTCCGTCACATGAATCTCGGTCTCACTGTAAAACGTGTAATCGACCAAGTTATGGAGTAGATCATACACGCCATATAGGGAGCCCTCGCCCTGATAAGAAGTGCCTCCGGCAATATAGATGTTGTTGTCTTTGCTTCCGGCGAAATAGGAGGACTGCTTTCCCTTCAGAGCTTCAAACGCTTCCTCCGGAAATGCCGTCTTTAACTGCTGCGTGTTGCCAATAGAAATATATTTCGCGTTAGCAGGAACAGCATACTCTGTAACAATTTGAAGCGTACAGCCCGCTGCCATTTCTATCATGGTGTTGAATTCTTCCGCTGCAAACGTCTCTTTTGCCAGCGCACTTGCGGGAAGAACCAAAACATAGTTGGTACTCCCATCCTCGATCAGGTAAGTCCCTTCAACAACTGTCCCCAAAAGCTCAGCGTCGCTCTTTTGCCCATCTGCCGATTGCTGGTTTTCGGTCGATGGTTTGGAACACCCCGTAAATAGGCAGCCAATCAGCAGGAATACTGCCAGAGAAGCACAAATCAATCGTTTTTTCATGCATTCTCTCCCCTATCTCACTGTGAACGGCAATTCCACTACCGTCCGGTTGTACATATCGTCATAGGCGATAAATCTAAGAATATAGTCCCCCGTCTGCTCTGCATGGAAGCTATTGTCGCTCACACCGAAGGAAGCCGGGTAGACATCCCTGTTGCAAATGTAGCTTGTAACATTTCCATTGTCGTTATGGAGCAGGAATGCCCGTTCAGAATTGGGAAGAAGCAGAATCACGTCCACATTGGCAAAATTCTGGTTGTCTGTGACTGTATACGAAGGAATTGAAATCTCCGCGCCAGGCTTGTATTCCGTCTTTACCAAAGGAGAAACCGTCAGTTCTGGAGCTACATCATCCCCTACGTTTACAGTTCTTGTAAATTCTGTGGAATTTGCCGCAGTATCCGATGCGCGAATGGTAATTTTATACTTTCCGTATTCGTCAATGGCAAATGGCTGGAACCCTTCGCCGTCTCCCTGATACAGCGTCTTCCCGCTTGGGGACTGCACGGATACAGAGCTTTCGGCAATTTCGCTGAACACATCATAGACCGCATAGGATGGAAGTATGAAGGTGTCTCCCACACGCTGGCTGGTCACCAGCTGAGAGGTCAAGCTAATCACAGGCTCTGTCTGATCCTTTGCCTCACCATCCCGCGTGCCCAACGGTTGATTCATCAAACGCTTAAAGCAAACGGCACTATTCCCTTTTGTGTTCTCAAAGCCAACCGTCAGATAAACACCTCCGGAAAAGCCGTCGAAAGCATTCCCCAGGTCATCTGACTCGCAGGTAAACAACGTAGAATCTGTGGATGTATCCTGGAATCTGCGGCTGTAGTTGTTGTACTTCAGCAAAACCATGGAATCGGATACAACGCCTTCTGTGCGCTGACTGCCAAAGGTAGCAGAGCGATCTTCCGGGTTTAGCTTCAAGGTAAGGGAAACTTCCGAATTGGCAGCATCGGTCAGTGTCAAGGTTAAAGCACCAAGCTTTTCCGCATTCTGGAATTCCAGATTCATAACCAGCGCAGCCGCACTTAGGGGACGCAAGAAAGTTGCAGAACCATCTTTTGTTGCTGAAAGGATCATGCCTTCCTCTGTCTCCACAGTCTTTACAGATCGATCTCTGCTATAGAAAAGTGCGCTTCGCGCTGTACAATCAACAACTGGATAGGAAACTGTTTTTACACTGCCATCCTGCAGCTTGATTCCAACCTCCATTGATGTCCCGTCTGCTGCAACAACAGAGCAAGCTTCTCCATTCACGGAAACAATGCTCCCGCCGCCATAGCCCAGTTCCGCCGCGCTATAGGATAACCCTGCCACCAATGCCGGCGGCGTTTTCTTTTCCGCCTCCTGGGCATCCACATGGACCACAGCAAAGCTGCACAGCATCAGCAAGCTGAGCAATGTCGTTATTATTTTTTGTTTCATCATCAGCCTTTGATACCTCCAATGTAAACACCGCCGCGCAGACGCTTATTGAAAACCGCGAACACAATCAGGATAGGCAGCGTCATCAGAAACGCGCCTGCTACCTGCACCGGAGTCTGGGAGGTAACTCCCGCTCCCATAGGTGTGTTCATAAAATAAAACACACCATACGTTGCAACCGGATAGGATGGCAGATACAAAATTGCCGTCTTATAGTCATTCCAGTAGGTAATGAAGTTCAGCAGGAACACAGTGACCATCATGTTCACTCCCTGAGGGAATATGATGCGAACCATGATGTTCAGATTCGAAGCGCCGTCAATTTTTGCCGCTTCGGTGTATTCCTTAGGGATTGCCTTAAACATGGCAACAAACGTCAGGAAATAAGCCCCCAGAAAATTAAATTTCAGGATGACCATTCCAATCCAGCTGTCATAGATGCCCAGATTCTGAAGCATCCGCAGCTCAGAGGCCATTGCGCCGACAATCGGAATGCACATAGTGACCACAACAAAATTGAAAATCACTTTAGAGAACCGGAAATCAAAGCGAGCGACCAAATAACTGACCACCGAGGTCACCAACACCCAAGACGCTGAACAAATCAGCGAATAGCACAGCGAATGAATATACATGCCAATTATGTTGTACGTAATTGACGTTGTCGTCGCCGTAATATTCATATATTGCCGGGCGAGCTGATAGTTCTCCGCCGTCAAGGCGAAGCTGGGGCCATTTTTGAATATCCGATCTACATAGAAATTGTAATAGTCATTAAAATCTGTAAAGGAGGTCAGCAGCGACCATACCAGCGGAGCCAGAAGCCCCACCACGTAAAGCACCAGCAGTGCGGCTGTTACGATACTCAGAGCATCCGGTTTTTGATTTCTTTGCTGCAGCCGCATCTTAATCTTCCCCCTTATCGAGCAGTTTACGAACCACCGTGACCAGCGGTATCAAGATTACGGAACAAATCAGTCCAAGGAAAGCAGAGTAGCAATAACCCGTTTTTCCGTTCGCATAGACCAATGTATACAGGAAGTAACCGACCGTTTTTTCCTCCGGCATTGCCGCCCAACTCAAGAAGTTAAACACGTTGTTGTCATTGCTGAAAAATCCTGCCAGCCCTGTAACGATGAAAACAGTCACCGCTGGCATGATATTGGGGAGGATCAGATGCCAAAATTCCTGCCACGGCGTAGTGCCATCAATTTTACCCGCCTCAATGATCGCAGCATCTACTCGATCCATAGTCGCAGAATAAATCAGAACCTGACCGCCGAAGCTGATCCAAATGGTAAAAAGTGTGATCAGTACAAATCGCAGGCCGCCGCTGCTGGTAACGAAGGGATTGTCTACTTCCACCTGGAACAGGTAGCTTAGCCATGCAGGCAGTCCCAGACCTACGGAATTTTTGTACAAAACCGTCAGCAAAATCCCCGGAATCACGCAGGGCAGGAACAGCATGAAGCGGAAAAAGGTATGGCCAAACCGTTTTCTGTAGATGTGATAAGAGAAGAACACCGCCAGAACCGTTCCGGAGAGGGTCGTAAACAGATATACCCATACAGAGTTTTTGACCATTGTCCAGAAGCCGGGCGTGACCACATCCAGTTTGAATCGGCTCCAGTTATTCTGGACGTCCCATATGAACGTATCAGAGAATGCATCATAGCGCTGAAACGCCATCAAAATAGACTGAAAATTCACGCCGAAATAGAACACCAGTATCTGCGCAAGGGGGAGCGCCAGCAGCAAGCCGTAAAATAACAGGTCTCCCTTGTCCCTATGGCGTTTTCTAATTCCTCTCGGTTCTGTTTGATTCATGAATTACTTCCTCATATAAAGAGAGCGGAGGTCGTCGATCAAAGCACCGCATCCCAGCGCATCTCAAAGTATTTCTTCTGTCCGTTAAAGTAGGCTTCCGAGCTTGCGTCTTCTACTTCCATAAAGTACAGCCACGGATTGCGGTATTCGTAACCATTCACATCCGTCAGCCAAGCCCATCCATAGGACCAGAACAGCTGGGGATTGTTCAGCGCCCCCAGTTCATTGGCATATGGATAGAGAATATCGCTTTCTTTTTTCAGCGTCAGCAGGGACTTACCATAAGTCGTCATCTTGCTCTGATCCTCTGCAGTCACAGTATAGGAAAGGGGCCGGGTGATGTTCACTTCCGCAGTAAAATGAGACAGCTCATCATTGGTGTGCAGGAAGCGAAGGAACTCCAGTGCCAAAGGCTTGTTATCCGATGCGCTTGCGACAAAGCCGTAGGAGCCGGACTGAGACAACCACGCAGCCTTCTGACCAATTTTTTCTTCCGTAGCATGGGGCTTGGGCATAACCGCATAATTATGACGCTCAAGGCCATTATCCGCCAGATCGTTAAATGCGTCCTTCGCCTCATTCTCCCACCAAGAGCCTTCCAGAATCATCGCAATGGGTTGGTCATTGGCAATACCGCCGCGAACGAAGCTCTTCTGCGCATTGATATGGGTGTCAATGATCTTGAAGTTGTCCTTCTTGCTGAGCACATTCTCCACAAACTTCAGCGTGTAATATCGGCCAGCCTGCTGCTGCAGCTCGTAGCCATTTTCAAAGGTGATCTGCGTATCAGGGAGCTCCTTTACATTCCCGTCCTCGTCCACCTGAATCAGATCGGTAGCCACTCCATCAAAGGTATAGTTCAGGTTCATCTGTTCCTTACCTTCATAGTTGGCATAATACTCATAGAGGAAGTTCGCCACATAGTCTGTAGCATTGGCTGCGCAGACGAAGGGGAGCACGCCCGCATCCTTGATCCGGGTCAGCAGCTTTTCAAAGTCGGCAAAGGTCGCAGGCATGCCGTCGTCAGAGGTTCCCTGAACACCGTCCGGGCCAGCAGTCAAAGAACCGGACGCATTCGTCCAGCCGCCATCCGCAGCCATATAGAAAGACTTTGCATCCCACAGATCCAGGTCGTAGGAGAAATTATAGAACGTCTCATAGAACGGAATCGCGTAATAGTTGCCGTCTGCTGCCAGAAGATACTCCTGCATAACAGGGTCAATCTTATTGAGAATGGTTTCCTCTTCGCCATACTCGCTGAGAGGCGTCGTGATGATATCCGTAACCGGCTCCATCTGGTTGTTGTTGGTCATTGCATAGTAGTCAACACCCTCAACAAAATACACATCATGCGTCAGAGGGGTGAATGCCATACCCGATCCGTCAAAACTACGGCTGGCAATGATGCTGATGTCGCATCCGACTTTTCCCTCTTCAAAGGACTTGTCCTTGTAGAGTTCTTCAAAACGCTCCGCAGCATCTTCCAGCCACTTGCTTCCGAGGCCGCCGTCCCATGTGGCAACCGTAATCTGGGACTTGTTGGAATTGTCCTCAGTAGCCTGCGTGTTCTGCGCTGCCGGCTCAGTGTTTTGCACGGTGCCTATACTGCCGCAACCGGTAAGTACTCCTGCAAGCATCACTGCCGTCAAAACCATCGCAATCAATTTCTTTGTCATATGTTCCTCCATTTCATGTCTCGGGCACTTGCATTTTTCTCAATCTTCGCACCATTTAAAATGCACTATTTTAAATGCGGTCTTGGGAGAAGTAAATCACGTATCAGTTCGTTGTCTCCATCGGTTCAATACCGGTAGGAGGCGTTGCAGAAATGATGACGCTGTCCACTCCCTTCAGAGAGAAGTAGGTAGGCTCAAAGTGAATGCTCCAGCCGTTGTCATTCAGAAATTCACCAAAAATCAAAACCGTATCACCCGACTGCAACGGTGCCAGGTCTCCCAGCAGCCAGTTATCCAGCACCAGGAACCATTGGGTATTGTCGAATTTCAGTACACGGCCATCAATTTGATGAGCCACTCCATCCCGGTACAGCGTAACGCCCTCAAAGCCGTAGGGTTCATAACGTACAGACCATGTGGTATCCACAGGAATTTCGTTTGTCCAAAGGCTGAAATAAATGCCCTCGCCGCCAGGTTCTCCCTCGCCGCTCTTCATCCAGCCCAATTCATGCTTGTTCACAGTGCCAGCCTCCACCATGTGCGGCTCCGCCTGTGTCGGGAGAGTTGCGGGCATTGGAATGCTCTGGGCAACCGTCTCAGAAGCTTCCGTCGCAACCGTGGGACTTGTTTTCTGTGCGCCGCAGCCAAACAGAAGCGCAGCAGACAGTGCAGCCGCAAGCGCGAATGCCATTTTTCTTTTCATTGTGGTTCCTCCTCTGCGTTTTTCCATTATCCAGGGAACTTCCCCCAGCTTTTGTTCCATTATATAAATTTATTTATTTGATGTCTACCATTTCCGGCATCAAACTGGTACCGTGGTCCTTTGATTCATGCAAACATCCAGACATTTCCGCCCCCGCATTGTTCATTTTTGCCAAGGTATTGTCCGTCCCTATCCGGAGGCTGCATAAAGGAATTCTAACACTGAACTCCAATTAAAATCTTTAAAAAAGATTTTAATTGGAGTTCATATGAGACTTGTTTTGTGATTTCTTTCCTTATAAATCACAAAACAG
>OIYS01000296.1_pt1 | contig 37310 bp, 41 predicted proteins | sample 1588271 | NCBI WGS metagenome assembly OIYS01 (sample SAMN03283286) | human gut metagenome | biome: human-associated habitat; material: feces | host: Homo sapiens | place: Peru | collected 2012
CATTAGTAAGAAGTAATTATTTTAATAATTATTTAAATATAAAACAAGATAATAGCTTCTTAATTAAATTCTATGAAAATTTATTATTAGGAAAGAATAACAATTTAAATTCAAGGGATTTAATTGTAGAAGAATTATTTAATGAAGAGAATTAAAAAGAGGTGCTAGTACAGGTTTATTGATTTAATAGGCTTTTGTATTGGCTTTTTTTAGTAGAAAAAAAGAGGATAGTTATTATACTGGAAATATTGAGGAAGCCATAGAAATATTAAAAGATAGTGAAATCATTAAAAATAGATGGGATTCATACAAGAAAAAATTTGAATATGCAATGATATTGATTATGAAGAAATAATAAAATGTATTTAAGAAATTGTTAAAGTAATAGTATAAGTTATACCATTTTATTGTTCAAACTGAAAAGATAAATCATCCTGATATAAAACCGAAAAAGCCCGACCTAATAAATGCAAGCACTACTACTTCTTAGGTAACAGTGAACTATTATAAATAATATTTATTATAATAGAAGTATTTTGACAAAACATGACAAAAATTTACAAGTAAACAATTTGTAAATACAAACAATGACATATAATTTACAAAATAATATATATAATATTTAATAATGTAAAAAAAATTGTTATAATAATAACGGAGAGTGAAATATGAATAGATATATTTTTACAATTGGAAATTTTAAATTAGAATGGTATTCAGCATTAATTATAGTTGGAGCTATGATAGGAATAAGTATGGTTTTAAAAGAAGCAAAAAGATACAAATATTCCACTGATTATATTTTTAATATGCTATTCTGGGCAATTATATTTGGAATAATCGGAGCTAGAGTTTATTATGTATTATTTAATTTAGAACTTTATAATAGTTTTTGGGATGCTTGTAAAATTTGGGAAGGGGGACTTGCGATACATGGTGGTTTGATCGCAGGCATATTAGTCATCTTACTATATTCTAAAAAATACAATGTCAGAGCGATTAGAATATTTGACTTTTTAGCTCCGGCGATGATGCTTGCTCAAGCAATTGGAAGATGGGGAAACTTTTTTAACATGGAAGCTCACGGTCCAGCAACAACACTTGCTCATTTACAAAGTTTACATATACCGGAGTTTATTATAAATGGTATGAAAATAAACGATACATATTATACCCCAACATTTTTATATGAATCAATTTGGTGTCTTATAGGTTTTATTATATTATTAATAGTAAGAAGATTAAAAATAACAAAAGTAGGTCAACCTTTTGCTGTGTATTTAATGTGGTATGGATTAGGTCGATTCATCATTGAAAGCATGCGTACAGACTCACTTATGCTCGGAGGATTTAAAATTGCTCAAATAATTTCTGTATTAATGACTTTAATTGGGTTAATAATAATAATGATTACAAGTAGAAAAGGAAGATATGAAGATCTATACGATCAAGATGAAAACGATATTGTTAGATTTTAAGGAGGACAAATATGTATGATATTATTATAATAGGCATGGGAATAAGTGGAATAACTGCTGGAATATATGCTAAAAGAAGTAATAAAAAAGTATTAATCATAGATAAAGGAATGCCTGGGGGTCTTTTAAATAACATAGATAAAATTAGTAATTATCCTGGCTTAATTGATATACCAGGCCCGGATTTTGCATCTGTTTTAGAAAATCAAGTTAAGAGTATGGATATCCCATATATTTTAGAAGAAGTAAAAGAAGTAAAATTAAATAATGAAGTAAAAGAAGTAATTACAACTAATAAAACATATAAAGCAAAAAAGGTAATTTTAGCAATGGGAAGAAAACCAAAATATTTAGGTTTAGATAATGAAAAAGATTTATTAGGTCGAGGTTTATCAACATGTGCTATGTGTGATGCCAACTTTTATAAAAATGAGGATATAGCCATCGTAGGTACAGGAAATAGTGCCTTGCAAGAAGCATTATATTTAGCAAATATAGTTAATAATATATATTTAATAAATCATCGTGATGGATTTCGCGGGGAAGAAATGTTAGTAAGTGAAGTAAAAAACAATCCTAAAATAAAAATTATATATAATGCAAACATTGAAAGTATGAATGAAGAAAATAACAAATTATCAAGTATTACATTAGATAATGGGAAAACCCTAAAAGTAAGAGGTGTATTTATATATATTGGATATAGACCAGCAACAGAGTTTCTCCCACAAGAAATATTAGAAGAAGATGGATATATTAAAGTAAATGATAAATTAGAAACCCCATTAAAGGGAGTATATGCTATCGGTGATATTATTAAAAAAGATACATACCAATTAGTAACTGCAGCATCTGATGGTGCACGTGTAATATACAATATGAAATAACCAGAAATTGCTGGTTTTTCTTTTGTTTCAAATAAAAATATGATAGAATTTAATAAATGGAAGTGAGTTAGATGGCAAAGAAGTTAACAATCATGTTATTTTTAGGTACTATCCTTAGTTTGTTAACAATATATATTTTAAAAACTTATAATAATTATAAATTAGATACAAATAATATAATCACTTATCCATATACTAAAATAGATTTAAAAGCCGGAAAATATTTAGAACAAGAAAGCAGTGTTAATGAAGATAATATTTTTATTTTATTTAAAACAAGTGATGGCTATAAAATTAAAACAATTTCTCTTTTAGATAGTTATGAAGAAGAGTATGAATTAAGAACTGATAAAGAATGTAAAATTCAAGATGAAACAAATGATTTTTACATATCATGTAAAGATGAAAATTATATTTACGTCTATGATACTAAATTTACACTTATTAGACAAAATATATTATTTAGCTTAAATGACTATACTTTAAAAGAAAGAATATTTCAAAGTAATGATTTAAATTATCCGATAGTTAAATTATCAAAATGTAATCGCTCATGTTTTCTAATTAGAACTAATAGTGTAACTAATAAAACAAGCATATTTAAAGATAGTACCGAAAAAGAACAAGACATTAAATATTATAATAAATATCAAAATGGAATTTTTAGTTATGATGATGAAAAGATTAAAATATATAATTTAAATGAAGACAATGCAAACGAATTTAAAATTCCTACAAAAGATATAAGAAAAAAAATATTTACTATATGTAATGATTACTTACTATATGTTTTAAATGGTAACATTATCAATGTTTATGATTTATATAAAGGAATAAATAAAGTAAATATAGATATAAAAAAAATAGAAGAAGAAATAACCAATATGTTTGTGGAAAATAATTATTTATGTATAATTACAAAAGAAAATGTTTATGTATTTGATATAACTAGTTTAAAAGAAGATACAAATGAAAAGATTGAAACTGATTTAATTAATAAAAAAATAGCAGAATATCAAAATAATTATAAAGTAAATGTTTATGTCTATGAAGATTTTTTTAATATGCACAGTGATTATGATATAAAAAAACAAACAAACTATACTAAAACATTAAATGCTTTAAGTTATTTAGAGGATTATTTCTTAATGTTTAATGAACAATTCTTTAAAAGATTTCATGAATATGATATGAAAGGCTTAAATATTTATTTATCAAGTGATATCAATGGTATAAAAAATGGTTATGAAAATACAGATGTCGTAGGAATTTCATATAAACAAAATAATCAATATATAATCATATTAAATATAGATAATGAAAATGATTTGTTAAGGATTTTATCACATGAAACAATGCACATAATCGATTTATATTTTGAACTAAAAAATGTAGATTATGATGAGTGGAACAATTTAAATCCCAAAGACTTTGTATATTCTCATGTTTATTATCCAAATGTATATTTTGATGATACCTTAAAAAATAGTAAAGATACAGATAGAATATATTTTATAGATAATTATGCAAGAAGCAGTGAAAAAGAAGACCGAGGAAGACTTTTTGAATACATTTGTGGGTATGAAGAATTTAAAGATTATCCCAATTTAAACAAAAAAATAACATATTTAAAAAAGGTTCTTTATGAAAATTTTCCCGAGCTAGAATTCTTAAAATAAATTCTTAAAAACATACAAATTTCTCTTGACAATCATATAAACTTTGTATATATTGGATATGGAGGGATAAGTATGGCATATAGAATTCAAAAATGGGGTAACTCTAATGGAGTAAGAATACCCAAAGTTTATTTAGAAGCTTTAAATATTAAAGCTGGAGATGCAATTGAAATCGTAAGAGAAGAAAACAAAATCATAATAACTAAAGCACAAAAACCTAAGGAAACATTAAAATTAAGAATAAAAAAATATGAAGGTTCAATGGAAAAAGATGATTTTTCATGGGACGAAGCGAGAGGAAGAGAAATATGGTAAAATATATTCCACATGAAAGAGATATAGTATATATTGATTTAAGTCCAATAAAGGGGCATGAACAAAAAGGAAAAAGACCAGCATTAGTAATAAGTAGTAAATTATTTAATCAATTTACTAATATGGCATTATTATGTCCAATAAGTAATAACAACAAGTCTTTTCCTACACACTATGAGTTAGAAAGAACAAAAAAAGTTAAAGGTTCAGTGTTATGTGAGCATTTAAGAAGTATTGATTATAACGAAAGAAATATTGAATTTATTGAACGATGTAGTCAAGAAGAATATGAAAATGTTACAGATTTAATAAAAAGTTTTTTAGATAATGAGGAGTAAAAAATGAAAGTAAGAACACGTTTTGCACCAAGTCCAACAGGATTTATGCACATTGGAAATTTAAGAACAGCAATATTCGAATATTTATTAGCGAAAAAATATGATGGAGATTTTATTTTAAGAATTGAAGATACTGATCAAGAAAGAAAAGTTGAAGGTGCGATTGATTTTATTTATAATACATTAAATTTATGTGGTTTCAAAATAGATGAAGGACCAAATAATGACAAAGGTTATGGTCCATATATACAAAGTGAAAGAAAGAGTATTTATTTAGAGTATGCACTCAAACTAGTGGAAATGGGAAAAGCATATTATTGTTTTTGTACTGAAGAAGAACTAGCTAGCATGAGAGAAAAAGCAGAAATGCGTAAAAAACCATTCTTATATGATGGAAGATGTTCAAGATTAAGTAAAGAACAAATTGAAGAAAATTTGAAAAATAATGTGCCATTTGTAATTAGACAAAAAATGCCTAAAGAAGGTTTTACAATTATAGAAGATGAAATATATGGAAAAATTAGAATAGAAAATAGCATATTAGATGATCAAATATTATTAAAAAGTGATGGATTTCCAACCTATAATTTTGCTAATGTTATAGATGACCACCTAATGGAAATAACTCATGTCATCCGTGGAAAAGAATATCTAGACCAAACCGCCAAATATAATTTATTATATGAAGCATTCGGATGGGAAAAACCAACATATATCCATGTTGCTATGGTTCTAGGTGAAGATGGAAATAAACTATCTAAAAGAAATGGGGATGCTTCATTTATGGATTTATACAATGAAGGATATTTACCAAATGCCATTGTTAATTATTTAGTTTTACTAGGATGGAGTCCTGAGGTAAATCAAGAAATATTTAGCATGGAAGAACTAATTAGTAATTTTAATGAAAAAAGAATTAGTAAATCATCTAGTCAATATGATATTAAAAAGTTACAATGGTTTAATCATCACTATATAAATAATATGGAATCAAATGATTATCTTTCTTGGATAAAACAATATTTTACTCAAGATTGCAGTGATAAAAGTGAAGAATGGATTGACCATTTACTACTTATTTATAAGAGTCATTTAAATTATGGTAAAGAGATAAATGAATTAACAAAAGGATTTTTCAGTGATGGGTTTGTTATTGAAGAGTCTGCAAAAGAATTTTTAAAAAGTGATGAAATAATTTCTAAAGTAATCGAAGTTTTTAAAGAAGAAATAAAAAATGCCGATACATGGAGTGTTGATGCGTTAGCAAATATAATTAATAATGTTAAAGAGAAAGCTGGCGTAAAAGGTAAATTATTATACATGCCAATAAGAATTGCCGCAAGTGGAATAATGCATGGTCCAGAACTTGCAGATACATTATATTTAATAGGTAAAGATAATATTTTAAAGAGGATTGAACAATGAAATTAAGAATAGGTTGGCTAGTAATTGTTGCATTATTTATAGGAATTGGAATATGGGTTTTTATATTTTTTAATAGTGGAGAAAAAATAACCAGTCATCTTGATAGGGAATTTACCATGAAAATCGGGGATTTAGCCACAGTTGAAGAGTTAAAAATTAAATATGAAAAAGTAATAGATAATAGATGCAAAGGAAATGATTGTGACAAAAATGGTGAAAAAGTAGCTAAATTAGCAGTCATAAAAAATCCATATATAGAGTACATTGAAATAGGAAGTATATTAGAAGAAGAAGTATATTTAAATAAGTCTGATTATAAATTAAAATTAGTTAATTTTGATGAAAAAACAGATGAAATTACAATAAAAGTATTAGAAAAAGATAATTAATAAGGAGTATGAAATGAAAATATATAATACCTTAACAAGAAAAGTTGAAGAATTTATCCCTTGGGATAAAAATAAAGTTGGTTTTTATACATGTGGGCCAACAGTATATCATTATGCCCATATTGGTAATATGAGAAATTATATTGGTCATGATATTTTAGATAAAACTTTAAGATATTTAGGATATAATGTTACCAGAGTAATGAATATAACAGATGTAGGTCATTTAACAAGTGATTCAGATTCTGGCGATGATAAAATGGTTAGTAGTGCCAAAAAAGAAAATAAAACAGTTATGGATATTGCTAGATTTTATACAGATGCTTTCTTCCATGATTTTGAACTATTAAATAATAGAATACCAGATATAGTAAGTCCAGCAACAGCTAATATAAATGAATATATTAAAATTATAGAAAAATTATTAGAAACAGGTTACGCTTATAAAAGCGGAGGAAATATATATTTTGATACAACAAAATTAAAAGACTATTATCAACTTACAAATCACAAAGCTGATGAATTAGTAGTCGGAGTACGTGAAGGTGTTGAAGAAGATTCATCAAAAAGAAATCAAAATGACTTTGTTTTATGGTTTACAAAATCAAAATTTGAAGATCAAGAATTAAAATGGGAAAGTCCATGGGGATTAGGATATCCAGGATGGCATATAGAATGTACAGGAATAAGTCTTAAATATCTTGGAGAATATTTAGACATTCATGGTGGTGGAGTAGATAATATATTCCCACATCACACTAATGAAATTGCTCAAAGTGAGTCATACCTTGGACACAAATGGTGTAATTATTGGTTCCATAATGAACATTTAAATGATGAAACAGGTAAAATGAGTAAAAGTCATGGAGCAATTTTAACTGTAAGTTTATTAAAAGAAAAAGGCTATGATCCTCTTGCTTTTAGATACATGTGTCTTTTAAGTCATTACAGACGTCAATTAACATTTTCGTACGATTCTTTAGATGGAGCACAAAATGCTTATAAAAAACTTCGTAGTAAAACATCTAGTTTAAAATTTGATGAAAATATTGATGAAGAAGCATACAATAATTGGAGAAACAAATTTATTGCATGTTTAGAAGATGATTTAAATACTGCAAATGCTATGACCATATTACATGATTTATTAAAAAGTGATGTAAGCATGGGAACTAAATATAAACTTATCGGAGAATTTGATAGTGTGTTAAGTTTAGATTTATTAAAACAAGATAAAAAAGTTATAGCAAATGAAGAAGAAATATTAGCTAAAATAAACGAAAGAAATGAAGCCAAAAAGAATAAGGATTATGAAAAAGCCGATAGAATAAGAGAAGAATTATTAAATCAAGGAATAGTATTAAAAGACACCCGTGAGGGAACTACTTATGAGGCTATATAATGAAGAAAATTTATTTCTTATTTAGCCTTTTTTTCTTTTGTATTAACATAGTTTTTGCAGATAATTTTGATATAAGCGGAAAAAATGTTATTTTATATAATATGAATGATAATGAAATAATATATAGTAAAAATGCCGAAGAAAAAACACAAATAGCAAGCTTAACAAAGATTATGACCACGATCGTAGGAATAGAAAATATAGATCATTTAAATAAAAATATAACATTTACAGAAAAAGATTTTGAAGGGACTGTAGGATATTCTAAAGCAGGGTTTAAAGTAAACGACAAAGCTACTTATCTTGATTTATTATATGGCATAATTTTACCAAGCGGAGCAGATGCAGTTAATGCTTTAGTAAATAATACATTAGGTTACGATGAATTTATCAAAAAAATGAATGAACTTGCTAAAAAAATAGGTATGAATAATAGTCATTTTTCTAATCCTATAGGAAAAGATGATGAACAAAATTATTCAACTGCAAAAGATTTATCTTTATTACTTAAATATGCTCTTAATAATGAGTTATTTAAAACAGTTTTTACTACCAAAGAATATACAACTAGTAATGGTTTAAATTTAAAAAGTACATTAAATTCATATTCTAACATATTAGATACAAATAAAATTGATGGAGCTAAAAGTGGTTTTACTAAAAGTGCTGGTAGATGTTTAGCATCTATTACAAATTTAAATGATGTTTCTTATTTACTCGTAGTAATTAATTCAAGTACAGAATTTCCTTATAATGCCATTAAAGACACATTGTCTATTTATAATTATTATAGCAATAATTATAGTTATCAAAATATTATAAATGAAAAAACAATAATAGCAAATATTCCCATTAAATTAAGTAAAGAAAAAAACTATGAAGTAACGGGACATGAAAAAATAAGCAAGTATTTAAAAAATGATACTAAAATAACTTATGAATATGACGGTACTGATGAAATCAAGTTTAATACTAAAAAAGGAGCATCAATAGGTACAGTTAAAATTTTTGCTGATAATAACTTATTAACAACAAGTGAAGTATTTTTAGAAAAAGATATAAGCTATTATCCGATTATAAATTATATATTAATATTTGTAGGTATTATAGTTTTATTATTAATATTTAAAAAGAAGAAAAGACGTAAAAAAAGGAGAGTGCGTAGATGACTAAAATTAATCATATTGGATTAATTGTGGATGGAAATGGAAGATGGGCAAAAGAACGTGGCCAAAAAAGAAGCTATGGACATAAAGCTGGAGCAGAAGCTTTAGAAAAAATTATTTTATATATTAATGAAAATAAAATAGCCAATTATTTAAGTTTATATGTTTTTTCAACAGAAAACTTTAACAGAAGTGAAGAAGAAGTTAATTATTTGATGGAATTATTTATGAAATGGTTTAAAAAAGCTAAAGACAAATATCAAAATGCCAATATTAAAGTTTTATTTTCATCTCAAAAAAGCTATTTAAAAAAAGAAATAGTAGATGCTATAAATGAATTAGAAAATGCCACAAAAGAAAATACTGGACTTGTAGTAAATTTTTGTTTAAGTTATGGTGGCAGACAAGAAATAGTGGATGCCACAAAAAAGATATCTGAAAAAGTATTAAATAAAGAAATTAAAATTGAGAATATTAATGAAGAACTATTTAAAAAATATCTTTATAATGATCTTCCTGATGTAGATTTTTTAATAAGAACAAGCGGAGAGAATAGAATAAGTAATTTTATGTTATGGCAACTATCATATGCAGAATTTTATTTTCCTAAAGTCTATTTTCCCGATTTTACACCAGAATCTATTGAAGAAGCAATTAAAGAATATGAAAAAAGAGATCGTCGATTTGGTAAAATAAAAAATGAAAAACAGAGTAAGTAAAAACTCTGTTATTTTAATAGTTGGAAAGCTAGATACATTCCAAAAGTTAAAGCAGAAGCAACAATTAGAATGATACTTGTATAACCAGCCATATTCATTTTTTGTGATTCTTGTAATTGTTTTAAATAATTTTCATTATTTTGAAATTCACTGTATCCAGAAAATCCAGGTTTAGCTCTTGTCAAAGAAACTCCATTATTTAAACCTTGACTTTGATTCATACTATTTAATTCATTATTATATTGAGATAAAATCATACCATACACAGAATATTCATTTTGTGATCCAATTTCTTTAGCTTTATCAATTATATTTTTTGATTGTTTTATTTCTTTCATAAATGCTTTAATACTATCATTATCAAAATATTTATCAAAAACATTTCTATTGGAAGCATAAATATTTAATCTTAAAAAATATTGGTTAACAAAATTATAAATAAATTGTTGTTCTTCTTCAGTAATAACAATTTGATTAGTTAAATTAATTATTTGCATTGAGTACTCATCATTTCTATAAAAAGCATTTTTCAAATAAGTAAAGATATCTTCTGGATTTAAATTGAAAAATACTGGATCAATTCTACTTAAACCATATCCATTAAGTTTAATAAAATTTCCTTCATAAACTAAACAATCCGAATTTGCATCATAAGTAAATTCTGCTAAATTTGGATAGTTTTTTTGATAGTTACTTAATGTTTTTGAATAATCCATTATTGCTTCCATGAAACTCAACTCCTAGTATCAACATAAGTTTACCAAAAAAAACTAAAAATTACAATATTATATTTTCTACTAATTTTAAAAATTGCTTATTATTTTTTAAAAAAATAAATGATTTATATTAAAATTTAAAAAAAAATAATTAATTTTTCGAAAATTGTTAATTTGCTTTGTTTATCAAAAATTGTTAAAGTGATAAAGAAAGGAGGAATTAACTTGATTAATCAAATTATACTTGTTGGTAGACTAACTGAAGATCCAAAAATAGAAGAATATGATGATACAAAAAAAAGAACTATTATAACATTGGCAGTTCAAAGAAATTTTAAAAATGTTGATGGTAAATATGAAACTGATTTTTTTAGATGTGTTCTTTGGAATGGATTAGCATCGAATACTAAAGAGTTTTGTCACCGCGGAGATATTTTAGGAATAAAAGGAAGGCTTCAAAATAGAAGTTATGTTGATGATAAAAATGTAACAAAATATATTACTGAAGTAATCGCCGAAAAAATATCATTTGTAACCACCAGCAAAAATAAAAATACCGATGATGAAAGCAGTTTTGAAAATATCATTGAGTGTTGTTAAGTTAATTTTTAAAAGAAGTAACATCTTCTTTTACCTACAGCATATATTTTATTAGGTGAATTAAATATGAAACATTTTAGAAATCTTGGAATACTAGCTATCGCCGCATTTAGTTTTTTTTATACAGAAAAAATAGCAAATTTAACACTTGAAAAAAATGAATTATATCAAAATATAAAAGATGAATCCACTCATTATAATGAGAAAGCCATAGATGCTTTTATTGAAAATGACACTATAGTACCTGGTTTAAATGGAAAAAGTGTTAATATTAAAAATAGTTTTTATAATATGAAAGAATTAAATGCTTTTAACTCATATTACTTAATATATGACACTTCATATCCTGAAGTAACTTTAGAAAATAATAAAGATAAAGTCGTAGAAAGAGGAAATAAAGATAAAAAAAGTGTTGCATTTGTTTTAGAGTTTAACCAAAAACTAATAGATTATTTTAATGAAAATAAAATTGATGCAAGTATACTCATAGATAATAAAACATTTAATAAAACAGAAAAATTAGAACAGATTAATAATGAAGTAGACAAATATAATGATGTAGAAAATTTAATTAATAAATATAGTACCAATACTCACATTTGTTATATTTCGAAAAGTAATGAAAAATTATGCCGAAAAAATAATAAATATTTAGTTAAAACTAATAAGATAGTAAATAATAATACATTTATTGATATAAAAAACAACATTGAATCCGGAGATATATATTATATTGATAAAAGTATGGATGTAAAAAATATTAAAATATTAATTAATAGTATCATATATAAAGATTTAGATATAATAAGATTAAGTAAAATGTTAAGTGAAGAAAGAGATTGATTTAAATTAAGTTTTTTGGTATAATTAACTTACCGAAGAACTTATTTTTTTAAATTGAAGGTGATAATATATGAGTAAAATAAAGATTTTTGGTTTGGGAGGACTATCAGAAAGTGGAAAGAACTCCTATATAATAGAAGTAGATAATGATATTTACGTATTTGATGCAGGTATTAAGTTTGCAAGTGGTAACTTACTTGGAATTGATTATATAATGCCTGATTTTAGTTATTTAGTTAAAAACAAAAAAAGAATTAAAGGGTTATTTATAACCCATGGTCATCCAGAAAACATGGGGGCAGTAAAAGATTTATTAAAAGATATACCAACACTAAAAGTATATGCTACTAAATATACAAAATTTGAACTTACCGAAGATGGCGTAAATGAAAATAATATAGTTTTAATAAAACCACATAAAAAGATTAATTTTGGAACAGTTTCTATTTTTCCAATTGCTGTATCCCATTCGTGCCCAGATTCTGTCATGTATGTAATAAATACTAAAGATGGAGCAATTTGTTATACTGGAGATTTTATAATAGATCCAAGTATGCAAGGAGCATATGATATGGATATTGGTAAAATTGCCTATATTGGTAAACAAGGAGTTTTATGTTTATTATGTGAATCATCTTTTGCAGAAAAAAATGGACATACATCACCAAAACATAGATTAGTAAACTTTTTTAGTGATGTTATAAAACATCATGATAAAAGAATTATTTTTTCAGTTTTACCAACACATTTATATACCATCGCAGAAATATTCGAAGCTGCAGCTAACTCACATAGAAAAATAATTTTAATGGGAAAAAGATTACAAAACGTAGTTAACTTTGCTCATAAAGAAGGATATATGAGTTTTAATGAAGATATTCTCGGAGATCTATCAAATATCAATGATGAAAATGCTATCCTTTTAGTAATGGATGATAGAACTACACCATATGCAAACATGAATAAAATATTAAATGGTTATGATAAGTTTGTTACTCTAAAACCAACAGATACTATTGTTTTTGCAGAACCTCGTTATGATAGTACTGAAAAAGTATTAGTTAAACTACAAAATGAACTTGCAAAATTTGGCTGTGATATAGAAACGATTGATAAAGAAAAAGAAATATTACATCATGCTTCTCGTGAAGATTTAATGCTTATGATTAAATTAATTAATCCAAAATTCTATATGCCTGTAAAAGGAGAATATAGATATATGGTTAATAATGCTAATTTAGCAAGTCATTTAGGAATTCCTGATTCTAACATTTTACTTAAACAAAATGGTGATGTTGTAACTTTTGAAGATGGTAATTTAATAGATAATTTTGCTCGAATTAAAGTAGATGATGTTTTAATTGATGGAACAAGTAACGATGATATCGGGGATTTAGTTATTAAAGACCGTGAAATGCTATCAGAAAATGGTATTGTATTAATAAGTGCCACAGTGGATAAAAAAGATAAAGTCTTATTAGTGGGACCTGAGGTAACTACTCGTGGATTTATCTATGTTAAAGATTCACAAGATATGATAAATGAAATAAAAGTTATATGTGAAGCAATAATTAATAGAAATATAACTCCAAAATACATAGATTTTAATCAAATAAAAGTAGAAATTAGAGAAGAATTAAGTAGATATCTTTATGATTTAACTGAATGTAAACCAATGATCATTGCAGTTGTTCAAGAGGTATAATTTATAAAAAATCACTCATACTATAAATGGGTGATTTTTAAATGGACGATATAACAGCATTAAATGAACTATATAAAATAGTTACAATGGGAATGATTGGCATTGATGAGGTAAAAGGACACATTGAAGATAAAACTTTAGCTAAAACAATGAGTGATGCCAAGAAAAAATATCAAGTTAATAAGATGGATATAACCAATATGTTAAATGAACTAGGGGAAAAACCTACGGAAATAAACATAATCATAAAAACGTTTAATGAAATTTATACGGGAATAGAACTAATTAAATGTGATGATGCTAAAATAGCTAAAATGCTAACCGAAGGAACAAACAAAGGAATCATTAAGGTAGAAGAAATATTAAATAATAATATTGATTCTAAAGTTGAAAAATTAGCAGAAGAACTTTTAGAATTATTAGAATTTCAAATTAAGTCTTGGAAATCATATTTATAAAAAATAAAAAAAGCCAATCGGCTTTTTTATTTTTTGTCTCGTACTAATTTAACTCCATCATTACCATCTCGTTGAGAATTAAAAGTTTTATAATAGTTTGTTTTAATTATATTTTCCATAACTGCATCATAAATACTACCAATGCAAGAAAATTGTAAATCTCCATAAGAAATCTGCGAATAAATACCATTTTTTGTAATAGTGATATCATGAAAAACTTGAATAACATTTAAAGCAAATTCATTTAATTTTACTTTGTGAGCGATTGCATACATGTGCATAGTTGCTTCTTCATTTTCAGTGTCTCCTAGTAATTCAACAGCTTTAAAAATTGGCTCTGGATTAGCATAATAATGTAAATTATACATTAATAAACAACTAATTGCATCAGGATTGTATTTTGCTTCACATATAGATTTTGCAGCCTTTAATACTAAATCTTCATCATCAGTCAAATGATGATTTAAATAAGCTACTACTGAATCAAAATGATTATCATCTTTTGCTTGAACTACAATTTTACCTCGATTTAACTTTTTATTTAAATCTTCTTCTTTACTTAAATCCATAAAAAGATCATTAAACATAATATATTTGTATAAATAATCGGCATTTACAGAATTTGTGGAGTATTTTACAATAAAATCTGCAATAGTAAATGTTAAATTGGGATTTTGTAAATATTTACTACATAAAATTTTACTAACAACTTGGTAAACAAAACCTTTTTCTTTAGGAATTGTTAATAAATAATTTGCATATTGAAATGAAAGTCCTACATCAATTAACTCCTTATCAGTTAAAAGTGATAATACATATTTTTCTGCATCAGCAGAAACACTAGCTTTTGAAAAAATATCTAGAGCTTTAAAAAAGTCATTTTCATTTTTTTTATATGCCTTAACCAATGATAAAACTTTTTCTAAATTCGTTTTAGATTCAACAACAGCCCTTAAGATAGGTTCACTATCTATATTTACTAAAGTAACGTAATAATCATCTGGAAAATCAATTTTATTAAGTAGTTCATTTTTTGTAACCTTATCCATTTTTATAACCTCCTGTTGCGTTATATTCTAGCATAATAATTATAAAAGTCAATAAAATTTTGATAAAAATGCAAAAAAGCCGATTGGCTTTTTTTATGCTTTATTAGCTTTATCTTTTATTCTAACTAGTTTATTTGTTAAATCACTAACATTAATATCATCATTCTTATCTTTTGAAACAGAGTTTTCTAACATATAATAATATACATAGTTTGTATCAATTATTTTAGATTTAATATCATTTATAATTGAATCACTATTGCTACGAATAACTACATTTCCATATTGAACATCATATTTACCATATCCTAAAAATGTAAATGTACAATTTTTTAAAATGCGTAATAATAAAATTGTATTTTTATCCTCAAAGTTACTATCAGCTTCAATAGCGTCTCTAGCTACACAATATCCAATAGTAGATTTTAATGCTCCAATAATTTTACCAGCTTTTAAATAATAATCGCATTTTGACAAATGTTTTGGTAAATCTTCTAAAAATAACTTACATACTTCTCTAGGATTTTGGGAACAATTTCCAATGATTTTAGCAGCATTTAAAATTATTTCTTCATTATCTATTGTTGTAAAATCAAAAAATTGTAGCATACTAGATAAATTTTCAGCATTTTGATATCCTGCTTGCGTAATCACTAAAGCTCTGTTAAGTATTATATTTGAATTATGCTTTGTTATTTTCACATCTGAAAATAATTTTTCTAAATAATATGGACTTGATTTAAATCCATGCTCAATTATAAAATTGGCAAAAGTAAAATTAAGTTCTTGTGTTATTAAATTATCATCTAATAAAAGATTAAAGAAAACTATATAGCAATTCTCATATTTTTCATCTGGAATATCTAAAAAACATTGAACATATTCAAAAACTTTTCCAGAATTTATTAACGTTTGGTTTGTTAAAAGTTCTAATGTTAATCTTTTTTTACTAGGTGTCATTGAATTAGTAGGGTCCACGCTTAAATAAATTTTCACAGCTTTTAAAGCATCTTTATCACTATTATAACGATTAATTATGTCTACATTGCTTTTGAAATCTCCGCCAGACAATATGGTTGCAAGAAGTTTTTCACTTCTATTAAATAAACTTTTAGAATCTTCGATACTTAAATTATTTTTTTGAATTTTTTGTAGCAATTCAATAACTAAATCTTTTTTCATTTTCTAACCTCCTGTAAGCATATTTTACAATAGAAAAAAATGAAAAGCAAGGTTAATTATGGCATTTATAATTTTTTTATGATAAAATTAACCTAAGAAAGAAGGTCATCGATATGGAAATAGTATTTAAATATTTTTTATATTTTATTATTTATTCATTTTTAGGTTGGTTTATGGAAGTATGTGTTTCATTATGGAATAAGCACAAATTTATAAATCGTGGATTTTTAATAGGCCCATATTGTCCAATATATGGATGGGGATGTTTGGCCATTATTCTAGTGGTGGGCAAAGATACTAGTGATATACTCGGAGTATTTTTAAAATCTATTTTAATATGTTCACTACTTGAATATTTTACAAGTTATTTTATGGAAAAAATATATAATGTAAGATGGTGGGATTATTCAAATAAAAAATTTAACATTAATGGAAGAATTTGTTTAGAAACAATGATACCATTTGGCTTACTTGCATCATTAATAATCTATGTGTTACATCCAGCAGTAATAAAACTTGTTGATAAGTTATCACCAACAGCTCTATTGTGGGTAGCATTTACATTATTTATTATTTATATAATTGATAATGTTATATCAACATATATTTTATTTAAGATAAAAGGTAAAATTAAAAGTGAAAGAAAAGATAACACAGAAAAAATAAAACAATATATTGAAAAATGGTTCCAAGATAATACTGTCCTTTACCGTCGTATTAAAAGCGCATTCCCTAAATTTCAAGTATTTATAAAAGAATTAGAAATGCGAAAAAAAGAAAAAAAATGACAACTAGATATGCAGTCAGAGTATTTGCCATAAAAGATGATAAAATTATGTGTATAAGATATAAGGAAATCAACAAAGATTTTTTTGACATTCCCGGTGGAAAAATTGAAGATGGTGAATCGGAAGTACAAGCATGCCAAAGAGAATTTAAAGAAGAAACTGGAATGAATGTTGATGAACTTAAATGTATTGGAAAGATAGAAATAATTTATCCAACTGAAGATAAAAAATATGCTATAAAAACATACATTGCAAGTAAGATAGATGGTACACCTCAAGAGTTTCCTGAAAACTATGCTTGTTGGATACCGATAAAAAAGTTAATTGCGGAAGAAAAAAGACTAGCAACTACGCATTTACTGGATGATGATTTAATTAAATATATGCATGATGAAAAAGTAAATATGATTTTTACATGTGATAGCAATCATAATGTAATAAATATGGAAATAAGGTGAGAATATGAATGTTGTGGGTACAATGTTTTTTAAAGATAATAAATTATTAATTGATAAACCAAGGAAGAGACCAACATATCAAATGATTGGTGGAAGAGTAGAAGATGGAGAAACCCCACTTGAAGCAGCTAAAAGAGAATGCCATGAAGAATTAGGTAATAATGCTATCTTTGATGAATCGCTATTTGAGTTAGTGATGGAATTTGATGAAATAGCAACAAGTGATGGAAAAACTCCGATACATTTTTATGTATTTAAATATAATGGACCGCTTGATGGTACTTTAAGTTTATCAGAAGAAATAGAAAATTTTATGTGGTATGAAAGTAGTGTAGGTACAGAAATATTATCAAATACATTAAAAAATGAAGTAGTGCCATACTGTCTAAAAAATAATTTGATAAAGTAAAACCAAGTGAAATTTTGCTTGGTTTTCTAGCATGAAGGATGTAATTAAATACCTAACATAGTGATTGGGGGATTAATTGAAAAAGACGATAAGTTCTTATTAGTACAAGAAGCAAAAGAAAATTGTAAAGGAAAATGGAACATTCCAGCAGGTCATATAGAAGTAAATGAATCAGTAATTGATTGTTTAAAAAGAGAAGTAAAAGAAGAAACCGGATGCAATATTTTACCAACTGGAATACTTGAAATAGGAAATAAAGTATCAGAAAATGATATATTTTTAAGTATTATTTTTGAAGCAAAACTAATAGATGAAAAAATAGAATATAATTTAAATGAAATACTAGACGTAAAATGGCTTTCTTATAATGAAATTATAAAAATGAAAAGTAAATTAAGATCACCAGAGATTATATTAAGGTGCATAGAAAATTATAAAGCAGGAAAAACTGTAAATTTAGATGTCTTAAATATTTTATAAAGAGGTAAAAATGAGATATAAAAGAACTAAAAAAATATTGTTATTTTGGTGTATGTTTGTAGGTATTGGTGCATTATATGGAAGTATTTGCATGTTTATAGATCCAACAGGAAAGTTACTACATATGGATACATTACTTCCTTATTTTAGTGTACTTCCATTTAGTGATATTCTTTTTCAAAATTATATATTTTCAGGAATATCTTTACTTATTGTAAATGGTATATCTAACTTACTTGAATCCTACTTAATAATTAAAGATAAAAAAATAGGTTTCATTCTTGGAACTATATTTGGCATAACTTTAATGGTGTGGATAACTATTCAATTTATTATTTTACCATCTAATTTTTTATCAATAAGTTATTTTATAATAGGTTTATTGCAATTTATAATAGGCTTAATAACAGTAATATTTTATACACAATCAGAATTTGTTTTTGATATCAATGACTATAAAAACATAAATAAAAACAAAGAAAGTGTAGTGGTATATTTTTCTAGAATGGGGTATACCAAAAAGATTGCTTATGAAAAAGCTAATGAACTTGGTGCTACTTTAATAGAGTTAAAAACCAAAGATAAAACTGATGGAACATTAGGTTTTTGGTGGTGTGGAAGATTTGGAATGCACAAATGGAGAATGGATATTGAAAATATTAAAATTGATTTAAAAAAATATAAAAAAGTATATATTGTGAGTCCAATCTGGGTTTTTAATATATGTGCTCCAACCAGAGACTTTTGTTATAAATATAAAAATGATATAAATAGTCATGAATTAATATTTACACATTTTTTGAAATCAAGTTTTGTTGGTGTTGCAGATGAAACTGATAAAATATTAGAAAAAAGAAGAGAAGGGTTAACTTCAATTTGTGTGAGATTTGGAAAAATAAAAAAAGTATTTAAAATTTTACAGTGACATTTACAGTGACAAAAAAGATTAGTTCGGTTATTTTGAACTAATCTTTTTACAATACTTTTGAATATTTTCTTTATCATAATTATTATTTTTTATTATTTTATAATATTCATCTTTAGTATCTTTATTGCATCTTATTACATCATAAAATAATGTATCATAATAAATTGTTGTATCACTTGATATTTTTAAAATTGAAAACCTTGGTGCTTGTTTAATATTTATAACACTTATATAATCTATTATAAATAACATTGATATAAATAAAACAAAGCAACTTGCACTAATTATAATTTTTTTTGCTAGATTTAATCTTTTTATTAAAACTATAATGCCCAACATAGATATTAAAGCTCCAAATATTGAATAAATGCTTCCCCATGAACTTTCACTTGGAAAAATAGACATTGCTGTTATTGCCATTATTACTCCGAAAGTAATTAGTATTATTCCAATAGTATTATTTTTAACTAATACTTTTTTATTAGTATAATCTATCGTAGTAATAATATTTTCTTCTAATTTTTCTTGATACTTATCATCAGTTATTTTTTCTCCACTTATTAAATCATTGATAGAAATATCTAATATTTTACATAATGGTTTAAATAAAGATAAATCAGGCATATTTCTGCCATTTTCCCAATTGCTAACTGATTTATCCGTAACTCCTAATTTTTCTGCAAGTTCAGTTTGGGTTAATTTTTTATTTTTTCGACATTCTAAAATAAATTTTCCAATTTTTTCTTGATTCATAAAATTTCCTTCTTTCATGTTTAATTATACTTTATTACTTTACAAATTAACAGGAAATATAACTAGAATTTTATCAAAGTGTATGATAAAATATATTTAAAGATAAGGAAGTGTGAGTTATGTACGATATTAATACTAAATATGTAAAGAAAGGTAGAAATTTTTGGTTAATTTTTTTAATATTTGGCTTAGCTTTTATGCTAATTTTTGGAAGTGTTTATATTAGCAGTTATTTAAAACTTAAAAGTTTGGATGCTAGCACAACTTCAACAAAAGTGGAAATAAGCTCTCATATAAGCGATGGTACAACCATGTATTCACCAATTTATTATTATGAAGTAAATGGAATTGAATATTCATGTTCATCAAATTCTTCATCAAGTGTTTATCCGGGAACTGACAATAAAACTGTTTATTATGATTCAAAAGAACCATTAAAATGTATGTCTGAATATACAAAAAATAGCAATAAATTTCTATTAATCGGAGTTTTCTTACCAATTATATTCATTTTAATCGGAGTAGTAGGCATTCACAAAGTAAATAAAAGGCTTAAAGTAATTAAAAGTTTAAATATGAATGGTAAACTAGTAAAAAATTTGCCATATCATATGGAAGAAACTGGGATGGTTGTAAATAATAAAAGAATTTTTAAACCTATAGTTGAGTATACACTTCCATCTGGATCAGTGATTACTTTAGAAGGGGATGCTAGACATGATAAAAAACTTTCTGATGAAGATGGATTAGTAGATTTATTAATTGATGAAAATAATCCAAGTAACTATTTTATAGATTTTGAGATTAATAGATTATCAGGCAATTTACCAACAGATTATTACAATGCTAATACTAATAACAATAAAGAAGAAATTTTATAAAATAAAAAAAGATAACTAAAAACATTAGAATTAGTTATCTTTTTAATAAACTTAAAGCATATTTATCATAATCATTAAAATTATTGTTTTTATCTAATAAGAATTCTTTATAATGATCTAAAAAATCTTTTGCACTTTCAAAATCATATTCAAAGTTCTTATTAATTTCTAAACACAATAAAGCTTCTAAATAACTCTTTAATCCATTACCTGCATCTGTTTCTATTAAATCACCAATAACATATTCAAATGTTTCTTTAGGATTATCTAATAATTCATCATAAACCTCTTGACTAGCTTTAATATAATCAAATGGAATTGATGATAACTCCGGTCCATTATTAATAATTGTATCAAGCATTTCACTAGCATTTATATTATTTGCTATTTTATTTTTTTCTTCTTTTTCTTTATTACATCCAGTTGCTCCGAACAAAATCATACTACTTACTAAAACTATTAAAATTATTTTCTTCATAAACGTCTCCTTATCTTTAACTAGTATATCATGTTTTTAAAAAAAGAAAAATATGTTATACTTATTTCGAGTGTGATGAAATATGAAGTATATTGCTTTACTTCGGAGAAGAACAAAAAGGAATACTAAAAGAATTTAATGATACATGGCTTATACTAGAAAGTAAAGTAAAAAAGGAAAAGAAATAACTTATTATAGATTAAATAATATAAAAGGAGTTGTAGAAGTTAAGTAGAAACATATAGGTGTTTCTATTTTTCTGTGGTATAATTAATTTGAAAGAAGGTTAAGCTTATGAAAAAAAATATAATTATTGTTTTGGTGGTTTTATTAGTGATAGGTTGTTATATCGGAGTAAAAATCTATTTAGATAAAGATTTAGATAAACAAAAAGAAGATTTAAATAATATCATAGAAAAATATGGTAGTGTAAAAAAAGAAAGTGTAGAATTAAGTGTTGCCAAATTTAATACTGAAATAATGGATAATAATGTTGGGGATCCAGCAAGTTATGATTATATGACACAAGAAAATAATTTATATTGGTTTGCATTACTTGATAATGTTTATTTATATGTAAAACCTGAAAATTATACAGGTAACAAAGATAAAGATATTACAGAAATAATGACTATTCATTATTCAGATAACGAGTCTATTGCTTTAAACTATGTTAAGGCTTTAATAAAATCTAATAATGATACTTTAACTGATTCTGATATAAAATACTTGATGAATGAAGCAAAAACTCTATCAAAAGATAAAAAGAATGCCAATAATGGCAAAGGAATATCTGTTAGTTATGTAAGTGATGGAAAAATAATTGAATATCAAGTTATAAGATTACATAAGTAAATATAAAAATCATGGAGGTATAAAATGAACTTAAAAGAAAGAGCAAAAGCATTTGCCATAAAAGCTCATATGGGTCAAGTTAGAAAAAGTGAACCAGATAAACCAATGATAATGCATCCAATTAGTGTTGGTAATTTATTAGAAGATTATGGTTATGATGACGAAATAATAGCAGCAGGGTACTTACATGATGTAGTTGAAGATACTAAATACACAATTGAAGATATACAAAATGAATTTGGTGAAAAGGTAGCAAACCTAGTAATGGGAGCATCAGAACCTAACAAAACACTTTCATGGGAAGAGAGAAAAGAACATACAATCAAGGAAACAAAAACACTACCTCTAGCTAATAAATTAGTTATTTGTGCTGATAAAATAAATAATTTAGAAGATATGATGCTTAAATTTGAAAAAAATGGAGCAAAAGACTTTTCAACTTTTAAAAGAGGAGAAGAGCAACAAAAATGGTATTTTACAAATGTTTATGAAAGCATAATTTACAATGAAGATGCAAACTTACCGATTTTTAAAAGATTTAAAAATGCGGTAGATAATGTTTTTGATAAAGCTGAAGATACTTATTTAGAAAATACAATTTTTAATGATAATATAGATTATTATGAAAAGCTCAAAAAGCTACATGCTAGAAAAGTAGAAATACAAAGATTAAAAGAATTGAGCTCACTATCAAAGCCATTTGTTATTGAATTTAGTGGAACTCCAAGAACTGGAAAAACTACCACAATTAACAATTTGTATGATTTTTTTAAAAAAGGCGGTTTCAAAGTTACTTTAATTGAAGAATTCACAACATCAAAGTATTATAAAGAAGTTTTTTTACCTCAATATAAAACAGCAAGTATGTTAGAACTTAACATGGCAATAATAAAAGAAATAACAAAACAGTTAGAAAGTGCAATCAAACTAGATACTGATATAATTCTAATTGATAGATCAATAAATGATAGACAAATATGGAATTATCGAAGATATCTTCGCAAAGACATGGATGAAAAAACGTATCTTGAAGCAAAAGAAAAATATAGTAAAATTTCTAATAAACTAATAGACTTTTTAGTAATCACTTATGCAGATGCAATAGTTTCTTTAAAAAGAGATTATAATTCAAGTTTAGCCTTAGAAAAAAGAACATTTTTAAACACTGAAAATATAAATGAATATAATAATAGTTTAAATGCACTACAAGAGTTATTTAATAATAGTGTGAAGAATTTTATTTTACTTGATACAAGTTATATGAATATGAATGACGTTTCTATAGCTATAGCAGAAAAAATAATGATTGCAATGCGACAAAAATATATTGATAGTTTTAAAGAAAAATATAGTTTGGAATAAAAGAAATATCAAAAATGTAAGAAAATATTACATTAATCGAAGAATATAAAAAAACATTCAAAAAGGCTCATATAATTGATGAATTACTACCAATTTTTGAACTAAAATATTTTAAATCAAAAATTATATGAACAAAAAATATTACCAATAGATTCTTCAATTAAAGAATTAGATTGTTTAGCTTTAACAAGTAATATTCTTTATCTTTTTTCTATAGAATCAAACGTAAATAAGTTAAAGGATAATTTAATGAAAGGATAATTTATAATGAAAAATATTTATATTATACACGGATTCATGGGAAGTAATATTGAAAACTGGTTTCCCTGGTTAAAAAAACAAATTGATTCTGACAGTTCCTTGTGCATAATTCCACAATTTCCTATAGAGTTAGATAAACACAATTATAATGAATGGAAAAAACTATTAGATATATATTATAAAGAATTTAATATGATTAATAATGAATCAATTATAATAGGACATTCTACGGGTAGTATTTGTGCTTTAAAATATGTTTTAGAGAATAAAATTAAAATTAATAAGTTAATTTTAGTAAGTGGATTTAATAATTATTTAGCACCAGATGAAAATGATATACACAATAAAATTAATCCAACTTATTATGTAGATGAAAATGAGATTAAAGAAATTAGAAAATACGTTAATGAAATAATTTGTATATATGGCGATAACGACCCTTACATACCACAAAGTGAATTACATAAATTTGCCAAATCAATTGGTGGAAAAGAGATTATTATAAAAAATGGTGGACATTTAAATGCAGACTCTGGATTTACTGAATTTACTGAACTACTTAAAAATATTTAATAACATGCTTTTTAGAATATTTCAAATTATCAAAAATTAATAGTAATCAAAATTATATAAAATTTCAAATGAAATAATTATTTTAAATCAACATTTGCATTTTTACATAAATTATATTATAATCTAATTAGTTAATTAAAAAGCGATTCATTCGAAGTAATTATTTTAAATTTCTTTTAGAGAGCTTGTGATTGGTGAAAACAAGTAAAAGTAAAATAATGAATTACAAATGATGATTTTAAATCGGATAGTATCCGTTATCAACAAGAGGTAATAAACTATTATTACAAATAAAGGTGGTACCACGAGCAATTCGTCCTTTTGGATGTTTGCTCTTTTTTTATTCGAAGGAGGTGATTTGTATGGATAGTGACTATTACTATTATTACTTTGATGATTGTAATTTAATTAACTATACAAATAACCAAGGAGGAATAAAAAAATGGAAAAAAAGTTATTTGATATCCTTAAAGAAAGAGGATATGTAAAAGATTTAACTCATGAAAATGAGATAATTAATTTAGTTAATGGGGAGCCTATGACTTTTTACTTAGGAATAGACCCAACAGCCGATAGTTTACACATTGGACATTTCTTTGCCTTAACCATGTTTAGATGGTTACAAGATTTTGGCCATCACGGCATTATATTAATTGGGGGAGCAACTGCTTTAATCGGAGACCCCACCGGAAAAAGTGATATGAGAAAGATGCTTACTAAAGAAGAGGTTGCTCATAATAAAAAAGAAGTTAAAGAATTAGTTAAAAGATTTGTAAAAACAGATGGAGATAATCCGGCAATTATAGTGGACAATGCCGATTGGATTTGTGATAAAACCTATGTTGATTTTATGAGAGATATCGGAGTTCATTTCAATATTAATAATATGCTTGCCGCAGATTGTTACAAAAAAAGATTAGAAAATGGTGGATTAACATTTTTAGAAATGGGTTATATGTTAATGCAAGCATTTGACTTTGTTCATTTAAATAAAGAGTTTGGATGTAGACTTCAAATAGGGGGCTCAGATCAATGGGGTAACATCTTAGCGGGAGCTGATCTTTCTCGTAAAATAGGATTTAGTGAAGGAAAGAAAATTGATCCATTATTTGGCTGGACTTGTCCCTTACTTATTAAAGCAGATGGAGAAAAAATGGGAAAAACTGCCACGGGAACATTATGGGTATCCAGAGATAAAACAACACCATTTGAATTTTTCCAAGCGTGGATGAATTCATTCGATGAAGATGTTGAAAGAAGCTTATCATTTTTTACAAGAATGGAAATAACAGATATTAAAAAAATCTGTAACGAAGATATTCGAGAAGCTAAAAAAATATTAGCATTCGAAGTAACAAAGTTAGTTCATGGTGAAGAAGAAGCAATTAAAGCTCAAAAAACAGCTGAAGAATTATTCAAAAATCAAGGCGTTTCTGAAAATATGCCATCAATAACTATCTCAAAAGAAATACTAGATATAAATATTGTTGATTTATTAGTGGAAACAAAATTAGCATCATCAAAATCTGAAGCTAAAAGATTAATAGAACAAAATGGAATTTCCTTAAATAAGAATAAAGTTAAGTCCATAGAACAACGAGTTACTACTAAAGATTTACAAGATAATTCATTATTTTTACAAAAAGGTAAAAAAATATTTCTGAAAGTAATCTTTAAATAAACATAGCAACTTACAAAATATAAATTTGTAAGTTGTTTTATTTTAATATAAATATAAATTTTTAAAAAAATAAAATGTTGTAAATTATTATAGAAGTTTAATTAAAATAAACTTACTAAAACATAAATAAAAGTTGTTTTAAACATTAAAACGAAAAATAAAAAAATTATTAAAATATATAATTTTTGTGCTATAATTAATTTAAAGTAATAAAGTCTAACGATGATTAAAAGAGCTAAAGTTTACTGCACTGTTGCGAAAATGTCAAAGAAAATTGCTAAAGTTCCATCATTAGTTGCTAGACTTATTATATTTGAATTGATAAAATATACAAAAAAAGGAGAAGGTATGTATGAAATTTTATGAAAAATTAATATTGTTAAGAAAAAAAACTATGTTATCACAAGAACAATTGGCAGAACGTCTTAATGTAACAAGACAAACTATATCAAAATGGGAATTAGGCCAATCAAAGCCAGATGTTGATAAACTAAAAGAAATAAGCAAGTTATTTGAAGTGGATTTAGAAACATTAACTAACGATGAAATATCTTTAGATAATGAGAAAAAAATGAATGATATAAGAAAAGAAAGCAAAAATGATTTGGGAAACAGAAAAATAATTTTATATATTGTAATAGTAATTTTCATAGTATCTTTAGTTACTCTAACTTACAGAGTGGGTACAACTATAAAAACTAAAATAGATGAAAATAAAGAAGAAGCCAATAAAACAAAAGAAGAAATAAAAAGAAAACAAGAAGAAGTAGAAAAGCGTCAAAAAGAAATTGAAGAAAAAATAAAGGAAGAACAAGAGCGTCAAGAACAAGAACAAAAAGAAAGAGAACAAGAAATTAGTAAAAATAGCTTTAATTCCACTTTTGAATTTTATCAAGGTACAAAGGGTGGAACTGCAACTGGAATGGCAATAGACAAAATTGTAGAAAACAACAAGAAAAATACTACTCAATTAATTGAAGTGATTTTTGATAATACTACTTATGGAACTGATGCAGAAAATATAAGAAAAATAAAAAATAATCTAAAAGATTTCAATGGATATAAACTTCAACAATATGAAATATCTTTAGATTATGATACCAATGGTTATGTAAATAAAGTAACTATAGAAACAAAGTAGGAGGTGTATTATGTTAATAAATATATGTTTAATAGTAGTAATAATTATAACAGGAGGCATAATAGCAATTTATAATAATTTTATAAGAAAAGGAAATAGAGTAAAAGAAGCGACTTCTCAAATAGATGTATTACTTAATCAAAGATTTGATTTAATACCAAACATTGTTGAAACAGTAAAAGGATATACTAAACATGAATCTAAGACATTAGAAGATTTAACTAAATTAAGATCATCATATAATAATCATGGATTTAGTATTGAAGAAACAGAAAATATAGATAAGAAGTTTAATAATATCATGATGCTTGCAGAAGCATATCCAGACTTAAAAGCAAATACAGAATTTTTAAGTCTTCAAAATAGTCTTCATGAAATAGAAAATAAGTTGGTATTTGCAAGAACAAGCTATAATAATGCTGTAACTTCATACAATAATTTAGTAGAATCTGTTCCGTCTAATATTATTGCTAAGTTATTTGCTTTCAAAAAACAAGAGCTATTTAAAATTGAAGATTCAAAAAAAGAAAATATAAAAATTAATTTATAAGACAAAAGTAATACAAATTGGACACTTAATGTTATTTTACAACATTAAGTTTTTTTCTTAATATTTATAAAATTTGTCTTGCATAATGATTGGTTCTACATTTAAAACTTGATTAAAATAGGTTTACTTTTTATAGAAAATAGTTTTAACAAATATTTAAACATTGTTAAAGTTTATACACATCTTAAAAATGTGAACTATCAATCTTTTCAATTTCAAAATATAATTTTGTTGTTGATATTAAATATGTACAGGTGGTGCAGTAACTGTTAAAGACTCTGACTAGGAATTCTCATTTATGGTATACGATAGAAATTACTATCCAGATCAAGAAGAAAAAAATAGGGATTGTTTATGGGGAGATGGATTATATGGTGAAAGAGATTATTAGTCATTTAATAGCAATTCCTACAGTTATGCCATATATAACAAGGCAATTTATGCCTAGAAAAATTAGTGATAGATCAGAAATTATTCCAAATAGTGTTTCAAATTAAGCATTTATAGGTCAATTTGTAGAACTAGAAGGAGATGTTGTGTTTACTGTTGAAACAAGTGTTAGAACAGCAATGACAGCAGTATATAAAATGTATCATTTAGATAAGCCTATTGTACCACTTTTTAAAGGGCAATATGATATAAGAATGCTTATAATAGCTTTAAAAACAATGCTTGGAAAAGATAGATAGAAGTATCAGATTTACCTAAAATAAATCCATTAAAGTTACATGAGGTATTAAATCAAATAGTTGATTGAATAAATTCTATTCCAGATGTACCAGAATATTATTCTGAAAGAAAAGAAAACACATAAATTTATAATATAATTTGGTTAACTTATATTGTTAGCCATTTTATTTTATTATGATTTTTAAGACTTAAACAATATGAAATAAAATTATATTAAAAAAATCCCTTTGTTAGGGATTAAGTTTTAATTTGGAGCGATAACTTTACTTATATTCGAAAAATTATACTCCAAAAGTTGCTTGATTAAATCAACTAAATAAATTATATATGTTTTATCATAAAAAATCAATGGATGTATAGTGAATTTCACTAAAATATTGTATAATCTTATTATAGATTTTCTTGAATTTAGTTGGGAGGTTTAGAATGAAGACAAAATGTGAAACCTTGAAGTTATCAATACTAATATCTTCTGTTTCTCTTATATTATTTTCTATATTTTTCTTTATGAATAAATGCAATGAAAATATTTGGTATGAATACATTTATAACATATCTCTTGGACTATTTGGTAGTTCATTTGTAGTATTTTTAGTTTCAATTACTGAATATAGAGTTGCAAAAACACTACTCTTAGAAAAAATATGGAATGAAAGTAGAAAACTTAATATACAATTGCATAAAATAAAACCAATGAATTCTTATATAGATAATGATCTATTGATTAACTATATAAATGAATGGTTATTTAGACAAACTGAAGAAGATAAAATGATTTTTGGAGATAAACACGATGCATATGATAAGTTTTATAATTATTTGCTTGAATATAATAAAGTATCAATTAAAAAAATCCCCAAAAAAGAAATTAAATCTTATATAGATTCATTAATAAATAGTGAAAGAGAAAAAATATTAGAGAAATTAGAAAAAATAATAGACGAATACTTAAATCTAAATAATTACACTTTTCTTGAATTTAACAATTTATTAGGTGATGTACAATTTTTTACTGGCAAATCAGAATATTTAAAATTGCACCAAAATATTTATGAACCATTGCGAAATATGTATAATGACTTAAAAGAATGTGTTTGTTATCATTTTGAACTTTATAGAAATGGTGAAGCTAATAGACCTGATGTTTTATTAAGTATTTTATTTGAAAATCAAAATAAGTTATTTAGAATGGAAAAGAAAAAAGAGAAAGACCGCGAATGGGATATTATATACGCAGATTTTTGTGATAATATTGATGATAAAATAGAAGAATTTAGAGCAAAAACTATTTATAAATGTGAAGAAGAAAAAATTACTCATCATCCTATTGAATCTACTTTTTATAATAAAAGTAAGAAATAAATTAATGTGGAGAATTAAAAATGAATATAACAAATGATTTTCAAGAGATATTATATTATGCTCATTATTGGAATTGGGCTCCAGATTGGCTAGTCGTTAAAAATATTTATGAAAAAATTCCAGAATCATATTCTGTATTAACACCATTTGCATATGCTTACCTTGAAGAATTAATTAGAAGTACAACTTCAGAATATGGTAGAGAATTACTAGATGAAAATGGAAATCCAAAGCGAAGAAAAGTTGGATTGTGTTTAATAAAATTAGCAAAAGAAGAAAATAATAAAAATTTAGAATATATAGAAAAATTAGATGAAATTGAAAAATACTTTGAGAATTCTACTGATTTAGATAGTGGAGATAATAGAAATAGCGTTGATCATGGATATATGCATCCAAGATTTTGGACGCAAGAGTCTTTCGAAAGTTTAATACATGATATTGCAATAATGTCTAAATATTCGAGATTTTAAATAATATTTTCTTATGACATTTTCTTGCGACATTTCTTACGACAAATAATCATGTTATTAAAAATTTTTACTAGGAAAATACCAGGAAATTACAAGGAAATTTAATAACTTTCTTGCGACATTTTCTTGCGACATTTCTTACGACATGGTATAATTAGATTACAAGAATCAGGAGTTAAATTATGTTAGATATAATTGAAGATGTAAGAAATGAATTTAAAGTTAAATTAACAGATAAGTTTGAAGAAGAAGTTATTTCATTCTTGAATACTAATGGTGGCAATATTTATATTGGGGTTAATGATAAAGGCGATATTGTTGGTATAAATAGTAATATTGATTTACTACAACGAACTATTAAAGATAGAATAAAAGATAATATTATGCCATCAACATTAGGACTTTATGATGTAGTTGTATTAGAAGAAAATAATAAGAAATATATTAAAATTATCATTGCAAAAGGTAGTGAAGATCCATATTATATCAAAGGTATGGGATTGACTCCTGATAGTTGTTTTATTAGAGTTGGTAGTTCAATACAAAGTATGCCATACGATATAATTAATAATAGAGTAAATAAGAGAACTAGAACATCATTAAGAAATATAGTATCTCCTAAACAAGATTTAACTTTTAGTCAATTAAAAATATATTATGAAGAAAAGGGATTTAATATTAATAATAATTTCTTAAAACAATTAGATTTATATACAGATGATGGTAAATATAATTATAATGCTTATTTACTTGCTGATAATAATACTATATCTATTAGGTTTGGTAAATACGAAGGAACAAATGCTGTTGACTTAATAGAAAATGAAGACTTTGGCAATTGTTCTATTGTTAAAGCAACAAAAAATATTTTAAATAAGATAGAAATCGAAAATAAGATATTTACAAAAATAGAATATCCAGAAAGAAAAGAAATTAGGATGTATGATTTCGCATCAGTAAGAGAGGCAGTAGTTAATGCTATCGTACACAATGATTGGTCTAATGAATATGCTCCAAAATTTGAAATGTTTAGTGATAAATTAGTAATCTCATCAAATGGTGGTATTCAACCATCTACTACAAAAGAAGAGTTTTTAGAAGGATATTCATTACCCAAAAATAAAGAACTAATGAAAGTATTTAATGATTTAGATTTAGTTGAACAAATGGGTACAGGTATAATAAGAATACTTCAAAGCTATGATAAAAAATCATTTGAATTCTTTCCTAATTTTATTAGAGTTACATTTCCATTTAATAAAGATAAGTTTAGAGAAGATACAAAAGAAAATAAAGAATTAACTGAAACACAAAAATCTATTATTAATTTAATGCTTGATTCACCAACTATTACTCAAGAGGCATTGTCAAAACTACTAGGTGTTAATATTAGAACTATTCAAAGAAATATAAAAACTCTTATAGAAATGGGATTAATTGAAAGAACTGGTGCTACTAAAAAAGGTGAATGGATTATTACCAAGAATACTGATAAAGGAGTAAAATAATGAAAAATTTAATAAAATTATCTAGAGAATTAGTAGAAAACCTGCTTAATGGAAATAAGCAAAAATTAGGTAAAGAATACTTTTTTATGTTTTCTATTTCAAAATTCGTTTTATTAAAAGAAAAAATTTTAAAAAAGGATTCTACAAATAACATTTTATATTTTAATAATGTTAAAAATGCTAAATATATACCAGCAATATTATCATTTGCTGATGAAATAAAGAAAAATGGTAACTATCAAATTAATAATACGTCAATAATGTTAGAAAAAACTGATAGAGATTCTCAAAAATTGTCTGAAGCATTATGGCTATTCAATAAAGTTAGAGATTCATTAGCTCATGGGCAATATACGATTGATTTAGAAAATGATAGCATACTAATTAATAATGACCATTCAAATGACAGAAATAATGCTTATAAATTGGTATGTTCTATTCCTATAAAATTATTAAATTCTATTTCATTTTATATTGAAGAAATTAACAAAAAAACAGATGAAAAAGAGTTATCTAAAGCATATAGAGAATATTTAGAAAAAATAGCAACCAATTATGATATAGATACTAAAAAATTATTTGATAATAATTACATTAATTACATAATTAATATTAATAAGTACTATAATAACAAATTAAAGATGGATAATTATAAATATAATAATAATAATTATTATTACATTGATAACAATAAATACTATAACGATACTTATAATATAAATAATGAATTTATAAATAAGAGTAAAAATTTTGAAAGAAAAACAAAACAAAATGAAGATTATACTCCTACGGATGAAATAGAAGATAATAAAATTAAAAAATTATTAAATAATTTAACAATTGAAGAATTATATGGATTAGTAAAATTATTATTAGAATATAAACCTACAAGTGAAAAGCAAAAAGAACAAATCAATCAAATAATTAGAAAATTTAAATCTTTAGTAGATCAAAGAATAAAATTAGAAGAACAAAAAATATTTGATGCTAAATCCTCAGAATTAATGAGTGAAATTTCTGATATTTTAGGAATTAAAGTAGGTACTAAAAATGCAGATGCTACTATTGCACTATATATGTATATGAATTTAGTGTTTTCACAAAGTAGTGAAATAGATTATTCGCATATTTGTCTTAGAAACTTAATTATAGATGTTAATCCATATAAGTATGAAGATAAAGATTTAGATAATTTAAATTTAAGTGATAATGAAAAACAAAAAATAAGTAGCACAATTAATTTTGAAAAAAAATATATGAATATAAAAAATTATATAAACAAATTATGTGTTGAGTTTTCAGAAAAGATGGACACCAGAATTGAAGCATACTACAACAATCCAAGTGAAAGTTTTAGACATTCATTGCTGGATATTTATGCTGTATTTTATACTTCAATTATGAATTCTATAGGTAATAGAAATCAATTAATTATAACTTCTATAAGAAATTCTGTTGAACATGGTAATTATTATGTTAACAAAAATGGTAGTTTAATTTTATATGATCAAACTGATCATAGAGATAATAAGAGTATAAAAATTTTATGTGGTGCTTTACCTCAACAATTACTTGATATAACAAAATCAATTGAATTAGGTGATTCAAAAGATAAATATAATATGGATGATTTCTTTAAAGAACTTGAAACTATTGTTGATAAAACAACGCTTAATAATATTATGAATACTATGAATAACTTTTCAAAAATAATTTTTGGAAAGGATATTGATGTTAATAATAGTATGGAGCATATGTATCAAGAAGCAATAGCTAATATTATTTCACAGCATATATCAAAAAAATAATGACGGTGCTATAAAACACTGTCATTATTTTATAAAATTTTAGAATTTTCTTTTTCTTTTTGGATATCTTTATCAAAATTATTAAGATTATTTTGTATGCCTTCTGCTCGTTTAGTTATTTCTTTACAATACTTATCATACTTATAGAGTTCCTTAATTTTAGGTTGTATATCATTTATTTCAGCAAGTATTGGAGTTTGTTTTTCTTCAGTTTTTGCTCTATGGTATCTTTTCCAAAGATTTTCTCTTTTACCTTTTAATTCACTTAATTCATTAGAGTTATTTTTAGCAAAGTTATCTAAATCTTCTTTTAATGTTTTATAATAATTGTTATTAATTACTTTATGATTATAGGTGCTTTTATAACCAATATCTTCAACTAAAACACTTAATCCATATTCAGCACATATTGAATCAGATATCTGTCTTAACTTTGCTAGGTTAGTTCTATTGTTATTATATTTCTTATCATCTTTACACGAAACAGAATTAATTATGAAATGGTTGTGTATGTGGTTAGTATTTTGATGTGTAGCAACAACCACTTCATAATCCTTAAATATTTCACTAACAAACTTAACTCCTATCTCATGAGCAATATCTGGAGTAACTTCTCCTTCTTTAAATGATTGATAACCATGAAATGCTAAAATGCCATCTTTTTTTCTAAAATAATCTTTTGTATCACACATATCATCATATGGATTAATCTCATCACAATTTAGTGTACTTACATAACAAACTTTTTCTTTTTTAAAATTATAATCTTTTTTACCTTCTAAATAATCATAATCAACTTCACCATAATTTTCATTAGTAGTCTTTTTTGGATTGATAATATAATTTATAGACTGCTTTAAATTATTCTTAATACTCCAAATTGATGATTTTCTTTTTTACGATATTAATCATACCACATCACACCCTTTCTTTGCAATAGCAACAAAAAAATCAACTTGCGTTGATTTAATCATTAACATCGCTTGGTGCGACGATTTTATCTTTTGGAGCAAGTAACCGGAATCGAACCGGCATCTTAGCCTTGGCAAGGCCACATTCTAACCGTTGAACTATACCTGCATTTGCAAATAATATTTTAGCAATAAAATGTATATTTTGCAAGTGATTTATTAAAAAAAGTGGATTAATCTTCAAAATCCACTTTTATATTTTTTATAAAATCATAGTATATATTATTTTTATCACCTGCAAATTGATACTTTAATTTAGTAATTAGATATGGAAAATTATATATTTTAAATCTTTCTATATTTCTTTGTTTGCATATCTTTTCTATCACTTTTATGATAAAGTCTTTATTTGATTTAGGTGGTAAACTTTTATTATATTTTTTTATCATTCTTTTTAATGTAACTTTATCAAATAATCTATCATAATATGCTTCATCTTTGTGTTTGAAATAATACTTATTACCATCTAAGTTATCTAGGTATTTTAAAGCATCATAGTAGCCTAAATTCATTCTATAGAGTGATACTTCAGGAGTAAACACTAATATTGAACCTAAGTCTTCTCTTGGTGTTATAATGTGTACTTTAGTATTCTTCCTTGGCTTATATTTTAATTTTCTATTATCCCAAGCTCTAACTGCATATACTTCATCATATCCTTCATCCAGAAGCATATCTACAGGACAATTCATATGTACTCCACCATCTAAATAATACTTATCATCAATTATTCTTTCAAATTTAAAACCAGGTAAGTATGCACTTGCCAAAACATAATCAACAAATTTTCCTTTTGGTATATCACGCTTAAATATCTCAAGAGGCTTTAAATCACTTATACTAAATGTCACTAAGCCAAAGTTAATCTTGCTTTTATAGAATTTATCTTCTTTTAAGTTCTTTGATAGAAGTCTTCTTATATTAGTTGTGTCTACGCCAATATTTTTTATTATCTTTTCAATATCTTCTTTGTTTTCTTTTATTTCTTTTAAATCAAATTTATGATTTGAAATATCGTTCAAGAATTTTCCATTTAAACCAAATAGTTCTTTACTATCAGTTGTTTCCCATAATTTGTACATTCCATCTAGGTTATTGCATGCATAAAATGCTGCGTTTATCGCTCCTATGGACGTACCTGCGACCGCATCAAAAAATATTTTCTTTTTAGATAGAGCTTTTATAGCGCCCGCTTCGTATGCTCCTCTTGCTCCTCCACCTTCTAAAGCTAATGCTTTCATACTAACTTCTCCTTAAAATTCTTTTCTATTATATTTAAACTACAAAGTATGCAAGGTATTCCAAGTATAAATCCACCTACTACATCTGAGAAGAAATGAACACCTAAGCACACTCTTGAAAATGCTACAATACATATCAAGAAACAAAATAGTAATCCAAATGTTACTCTTAATAATGTGTTTGATTTTTGAGTCATTAAATAGAATAAAGTCATGTAAAATACAAGTGATGTTAAAGTGTGACCACTTGGAAAACTATAACTATTGGGTATTTCTATTAATGCTTCTAGTGGTCTTGGTCTTGCTACTAATAATTTTGTGATAAACACTGTGATTCCAGATAATAAATAGCTTCCTGAAAGTGTATAAAAATACCATTTATTCTTTATAAACAATAAAATACACACGATTATTAAAATTGGTATGTGCCAATCTCCAAAATTTGTTATAAAGCTCATTGATGCTGTTAACCTTTTGTCATTTATATTTCCAAAAAATTCAATTACTTTATAGTCAAAGTTTACAATATATTTGTAAATACTACTATTTTTAATCACAATAAAAGATACTATCAAGAAGATAATAATTAACATATATATCCAATTTTCTTTAAGTATCTTTTTTATCATATTATTATTATAACATAGTTTTTAATTATTTAATCATAAGTTTATTTGGTACCGTAAACCCTATCTCCTGCATCACCTAAACCTGGCAAAATATATTTATTTTCATTTAAACATCTATCTATGCAAGAAGTATATATTTGAACATCTTTATGTGCTTTTTTTAATGCTTTAATTCCTTCTGGGGATGAAATTATACATAAGAATTTAATTTTTTTAACGCCATCTTTTTTAAGTCTATCGATTGTAGCAATAGCACTTCCTCCAGTAGCTAACATTGGATCTAGAATAAATACTTCTCTATTTTCTATACCTTTTGGCATTTTGTAATAGTATTCTACTGGTTCAAATGTTTTTTCATTTCTATAAAGACCTATATGTCCTATTTTAGCATTTGGTATTACTGTTAATATGCCATCTACCATGCTCATTCCTGCTCTTAATATTGGTACAAAAGCATATTTATCTTCATTTAATTTATATGTTTTATATTTTTCTAAAGGAGTTTTTATTTCACATTCTTCAAGTACTGCATCTTTAGTTGCTTCATAACATAGAAGTACTGATATTTCACTTATTATTTCTCTAAATTCTTTAGTTCCAGTATTTACATCTCTAAGTATTGATAATTTGTGAGTGACTAGAGGATGATTTAAAACTATTTCTTTCATTATTTTTCCTC
>OIYS01000297.1_pt1 | contig 37278 bp, 29 predicted proteins | sample 1588271 | NCBI WGS metagenome assembly OIYS01 (sample SAMN03283286) | human gut metagenome | biome: human-associated habitat; material: feces | host: Homo sapiens | place: Peru | collected 2012
AACAAGAGCAGGAATATTAAACTTTGATAATCTTTTTATAAACTGTTCAAATGTAAGAAAGAATATATCTATTCTATATATTAATAGTTCATCAATATTAGTTACACCAATATTCCTCATATATTTAATAATTTCCACAGAATCTTTAGGATTACAAGATAAATCAAATATAGCAGTCTCATCATTATTCTTTATCATTTCAACTAAAACATCATTACTTATACCAACATTCTTTAAAAAATCAATCATCCTCTAGCAACCCCTTTCAAATTACCAAAAGTTCTATCTAAACAAGCAGTAATATTTCTATATTGTTCTTCAGTTAATATACTATTTTTACATATTGCATAAAGAATAGCATTATAAGTACCAGCCATACGATTCTTAATTAATGTTTCATATATTCTAAGTACCTTAAACCTAGATATAATAACTCCGTTAAAATCATATCTTAAATCATCAACCTTATATTCTTCTATTGCAGTAATAAAATAATTATTACTAGCAAGAATTATCGAACCAGCATTTCTATCTCTATTAACCACTTCATCATACATAGGATTAAAACTAGGTATATATTGACTAACAACCTCTTGTTTATTACTACGATTAATTCCATAACCATTCTTAGAATCATTAGAAATCTTACCTAAAAATTCAATATTTTGTGTTCTTCTTTCACTATATATTGGATCTCCCAATTGTTTTGCCTTTACAATACGATAAAACATTAGATCATCAGGTCTTCTAATAACATATGAAAAGTTTGATAAAATGTATCTATAACATCCAAGTTCAATAAATTGATCAATCGCAGATAAAGGATTAGAAGCAATTAATGAATATAATGTTCTATTATATACATTTTTCGGTATACCATAAAATTCAAAGCAATCAAAATTTCTTTGTAATTTTTCTGGAGTGCTACTAAGTACAGTCTTACATTTAATAACAACTAAATTAATATCAAAGCCATTTTCTAATAATAACTCCCTGTTTTTCACATACTTATCAAATGCCGGAACAACATAGTCCTTATCAGTTTTACCACCATCAGGACCAGGTCCATTACTACCACCATTTCTTCTTTTATATTTTCTTTTACCTTTAATAAACATTGACGGAGTATCTAAATATTCAGAAAAGATTCTTTCTACAGATAAATTACCAGAAGAAATTCCAACAAGTTGTTTTCTATTTTTTTCAACATCATCTTTAATATTTTTAATAATTACAGACAAAATAGTACTATTAGAATTAATAAATATTACTGCTAGTTTACAACTAGTATTATTTATATCAATTCTAAGACTATTCTCAGCAAGAACATCAAGCATTCCCCTAATATTATTTATATTACCACAACTAAGTAATTTATCTTTATCATCTTTTTCAAACTTTTCAAAGTCATAGCCATACTCTTTAAATAGATTAACTAACTCTTCTCTATCAACACCAGCTTCCTCAATAACTAGAATATCCTCTTCCTGTTCTTCCATTTCATTAGAATTAAGTGTAGTTAAAGATAATAAACTTAATTCTTGAACAATTGTTACTTGTTCTTCAACTGATAAAGTAGAATCCTTTAAAATATTAACAATATTCATAATATCATTTGAATTTAAATATCTTTCATTATTATAAAGAGCAGTTACTTTTTCTATAATTTCATCAATTTCTTTTAATTTACCATCTGTATCCTTTAATATCGCACTAGAATCAACAATATATTTTTTAATTTCATTTATTTCTTTAATTAATTCTTTCATTATATTTGATATATCTAATTTTTGTTCATCAGTAAGTGGATAAAATGAAAATTTTGATAATTCTTTATACATTTCTAATTTTTCAAGTATTTCAACACTAATATTCTCAAAGTTATTATCTATTTCTTCTATAGATAAACCTCTAATTTTTAATGGAGCAACTTCAACAGCAGATAATCTATCAGCAAAGTCATCAAAAGGTTTTACTAATTCTTTTGTTTTAGTTTCTAACTCATTAGAAAGATTAGTTCTAACATTATTTAAAACACTAATAATTTTATCTTCCATATTTACCTCCATAAACTCTCATCATCCAATTTTTTAAATGGATCCTTATATAATCTTTCACAATACTTATCAGAATCATCAATAAGTTCAGCAGCAGCTTTAAAACTTGCATCATCAAAATCAGTACTAAATAAATTAAATACATATCTAATGTTTCCTATTTCTTTTACTATTCTCCTATTAACAGCATTATAAGTACCCTTACTTGAATCATTCATTTTAGTAGAACATTCAATAATCAAAAGAACATCAGCCTTTTCTACACCATAGGCTTCTTTAATTTTTTCTTGATTACTAGCAGATATAGGAATTCTATCATAAGTGATTCTAGCAGTACCATGTTTATATCGATGAGGATCTATTTCATCTCTATAACCAGGAATATCACGATCAGGCGTAACCTTAACACTCTTTTCTCCTTGACTACCAATATAAAGATCGAAACCAGTTACACTAGGAGCATATAATCCTTTTGCTACACTTGGCATTGCTTTCTTAAAAGTCTTAAATATTTCTTGCTGATCATCAACAATACTATAATTACCATCACTAAGTGGTAAAAAGACAAATAAAGTTTTTCTATCAGGAGTATAATGACTAATTACACTAGCATCATTTGTTTTATCATTATTATCTTCTTTACTATTTAGTAATTCATACTGTTTATTTAATCTTCTTAAAATATCTCTAATCTCTATCATTTGACTAACAAGACAACTATTCATTGCTTCTTCGTCACCAAGTTCAATAAACTCTCTTTCCATACCACGATATTTTAAATAGTCTTCATATGCACTATTAAACTTATCAATCAAATCAAAATACTTAACATAATTCAAAGAAAATTTAGGACTAATTTCTATTTTATTTTCACTATCTTCAGCAATGAAAGTTCTTATACTTTCAATCATATCTTTATCTTTTTTATCTAAACTATTATAATATTCAAGTTCTCTATTAGCAATTTCTAAATACTTTTCAATCTCTTTTTTCTCTTCTTCAGAAAAATCCTCAACTTGACTTACAAATTCTACTTCCTCTTGCTTTTTATATTCTTCATTAAACAAATCAATAATATACTTAAATATACTTATTACATCATCCTTATTATCTTTAAAGTTTGGTATTAAATTAACTTTTAAATCTTCAAGTATAAGATTAAATTTATCATCAGTAGAATCATATATTGATTTTCTAGCTTCTAAAGAATAATCATCACTAAGTATATCTACTAAAGCATCATGACTTAATTCTATATCATTAGTTAATATATTCATAATTTCTAACATCTTATAATAAATCTCATTTTCTTTTGATGTTAATGCAAACTCAACTTCAGCCACTTCTGTCTTAGGTTCTTCTACTTTATTTCTATTTTGTTGTTTTATTTGTTCTTTTACTTTTGCTACATTATCCTTTTTAACTGTCTCTTCTCTAACTATTTTTAATTTTCTTAAATTTTCAGCATAATCAAGACTATCTTTAGAGAATAGAACAGTTAAATTTAGTATAACATTTTTATCTAGTGATGATTCATTTAAAAATTTAAAAAATCTTTTTAATTCATTTTCGTTTAAGTGTCTTACAATTTTTCCATTCTTAATTAAATCAAAATATTCTTCATACTCAGAAATTTTATCATCAGCTTCAGATTTAATCTTCATAATATTTTCTTTTAATTTTTCAATATTCGTTAACAATAAAGTATTAATCTTATTTAAATATCCTTCTGCCACAGGCTTTTGTGGCTCTTTAGCAAATCTATCATCACTAACTATAGCTATTGACTGATAAATTCTTTCTATAATTAGATTAACATCTTTACCTTCAAAAATAAAGTCAAAACAATCCCTTAAGTAATTTTTATCAATATTAGCATAATTACCATTAATTAAAAGACTATATATCTTTTCTAACTTAGCAACTTGTTGTTGTTTTTGTTCTATAAGTTTATTATTTTCTTCTATACTCTTAATCTTTTCACCAATATACTTTTTTAATACATTCAAATCATCCATAACTATCTCCCATTATAATTATCTCTATATTTATTCAAGATTAAATTTTTAACATTTTCATATTCATTATCAAAAAGCTCACATGAAGTATTATAAAAATTAATATCTAATTTTAATATAGATTGAAGTTCACATATACACTTTTTTAAATATGGTATATATCCTTCAAAAACATTATCATCATAATTAATTATTAATTCAATATCATTAAGTATATCATTTACATAATCAACTACTTTCTTATCATTACACTTTTTAATTGCAGTCTTTATAGTAATAATTTCTTTTTTAATTTTTTCTTTATCAGATAAACTTCTATTTCCTATTGTATATATTTCATTCTCAAAATTTTCTAACTGATTCTGATTAAAATTAGCTAATTTTGAATAATTAGAATATAATCTCAAAAAACTTTTTAACTTAAGTTCATCCTTTTCTGTCATCAAATATTTTTTAATAATTCTTATGTCAATATCCTTATTGTTTCCCATAATTCACCTCTATTTTCTTTCACAAAGATTATATCATAAATATTTAAAATATAAAAGTTTATTTCAAATACTTATTTATTTTATTCATTAAATCATCTTTATCAATAGGTTTTATAATATAATCACTAAAACCACTATCTTTATAAATATCATCATATATAATATTACTATTCTTAGTAAGAAGGATAACTTTAGTATCAAATCCTTTTACTTTGTTAAGTTTATTCATAACACTAATACCATTCATATAAGGCATATCTTCATCTAGTAATATTAAATCATACTTATCCCCTTTTCTAATTCTATCTAGTGCTTCTTTACCTAAATTAGAACTATCATATAGTATATTATGTTTATCTAATATCTTGCTAATTAATTTAATACTAGAATTATTATCATCTATAATTAATATTTTTTTATTATTAACATAATTATCATAATTATCTTTATTATTATCAGTATATATCTTTTGATCTAATATAATAGTAACAATAGTTCCTTTATTATATTCACTACTTATAAGTAAATTACCACCCATTATATTAATAGTCTTTCTTACTCCATATAAACTATTTTGATCTTTAGTATTTTTATTTAAACACTTATCTAAATCTTCAGCTTTTATCCCAATACCAGAATCTTCTATTTTTATAATTAATCTAACTATATCTTTTTTAAAGATAGTATTAACAGATAACTCTACATAGCCTTTATCAGTATATTTATAAGAATTACTTATAAGAGTATTTAATACATTCTTTAAATTAATACTATCTCCATATAAAGTATTAGGTAGATTACTATCTATATTAAATCTAAAACTTATATCTTTATCTTCAAATAATTCTTTATTCTTACTTATAACTTCTTTAAGTAATAACTTAATATTATACTTATTTTTAACAGTCTTAACATTAATATCATCAATTACATCAATATTATATATATTATTAGCCATACTATATAACTTGTTATTAGAAGATATTATCTCTCTAGCAAAGAATCTATTTTCTTCTAGATTATTACTATTTAGTATTACTTCAGAAGATTTATTAATATCACTAGCAATACTCTTAACCTCATTCATCATATTATATATAAGCATACTTTTATCTTCATTAGCAGCATCCGCTATTTTTTTAGATGTATGTATTTCTTCTAGTAATTTCTTATCTGGATTTTCTATTGTAAAATACATAATTACTGTTATTAAGGCAAATGAACTAGAAATAATTTGTATTTCTGGAGCAATATTATTGACTAGTAAAAGTCCTCCTATTAAAAGAAGTAATAAAAGCATTGGAACTTTTTCTCTAAAAGTCATATTTTTAAAATATTTTATAAATAGTATAAAATCTAAAATAATTAAAATAAAAGTAATTACTAAAAGAAATACTATACCAATTCCTCCTAAATATGCCGAATCTTTATTTAACACAAAATCAATAGGCAAAAACGCTAAAAGTAACTCTGCAATAATAGAAGCAATAATTATACTTTTCCTTATCTTACTCTTTTTATATTCTATTAATTTATCACCTTTATATTTAGTAATAGTAAATATATACAAAGTAAAAGTAGTAAGCCATACTAATATAAATATAAGATATAATCTAGATATTATACTAGATACCAAGTCATTCATTTTGTAAATAGCTGTAACATTACAACCTATTTCTAGTAGTAGGCCAATAGGTGTTATAGATAATAACTTTTCATAAACTGCATTTTCACTATTATTAATTCTATTTTTAGAAAAGTATACGATACTAGTAAGCATGATATATATAAAACTTACAATTAAAAGAGTAATTCTAATTTGCATAATATTTTTCACCTCTTTATTCTATAAAAATTATAACATATCCACACTAAAAAAGAAAGCAAAAACTATACAATTTTTACTTTCTAATTAAAGTTTTCTTTAATACTTTTTTATCCACTTTACCTACTACTGTTTTTGGTAATTCATCTTCAATATAGTATGATGTTGGTATTAAATAATCAGTAATAGTTCTATTTGCATAATCACTAACTATTTTCATTGCTTCTTCCTTACTATAACTATCATCAATACTAACAAAAGCAACTGGTACTTCTCCATTATAATGATTAGGATCAGGAATACCTACTACTGCTACTGATTTAACAATAGGACACTTTAATAAAATATTTTCTACATTATATGGATATATTTTTTTACCATCATATCTAATAATTATATCTTTTATTCTACCAACTACATATAGTAGTCCATCAGGAGTAACATATCCAATATCACCAGTATGAAGCCATTTATTACCATCCTTATGTTCTTTTATTACTTTATTTGTCTCTTCTATATTACCATAATAACCAAGCATAATATCAGGAGCGCTTACACAAATTTCACCAAGTTCATTATAATGTAAATCTTCTTTTTTATCATTATCATATATAGATATAACAGTTTTAGAAAATGGAACGCCTACACTACCAGGTTTATTAACTTCATTATTAAAGCATACTGTAACAGCAGAACATTTTTCTGTTAAACCATAACCTTTTTGTATCTTATATTCACATCCACCTCTATCTAATATTTCATTAACTTTACTTTCAACTTTAGCATTAAGAGTGTCTCCTCCTTCAATAGGAGCTTTAAAGAAAGATAAATCAACATTAGGTCTATTTATTAAAGGACTTTTAGAAAATATTTCCCAGTGAGCAGGACTACCAGCCATACAATTAGGTTTATATTTTAATATTACTTCAGGTATCTTTTCTGGTTCATACTTAGCAATCATCATCGTTTTCATACCACAAACTAAAGATGTATGTAATCCTACACTAAGACCATATCCAACAAACTCTGGCATTACTCCTACTAATAAGTAATGTCTTATAAATTGTACTGGTGAGTTCTTTATTTGATTAGTAAGTTCATTTAAATTATCATTTGATAAAAGAACTCCTTTAGGCACTCCAGTAGTTCCTCCAGTATGGACAATAGCAACTGGTCTATCTTTTTCATATTCTTCTTCTAATACACCATTATACATATTTCCATTTTTAATAAAATCTTTATAAAGAATATAATTAGCTGAAGACTCTCTCATAACTTTCTTATGTCTATTATAAAGTTCTCTATCAGATATTCTATTCTTAATCTTTAAACCATTCATTATTAATGGTAGAGATTCTACTGGTGAAGTAACAACAATATTCTCTATATTTTTTTTCTTAATTAAGTTAGTAAACTTATCAAAACACATATCTAACATTATTAAATGTCTAGGATTAGATATATTTAAATATTTTTCTAATCCTTCTTCACTTTCAGTAGGATCTATATAATCCGCTATTGCTCCTATCATACTACAAGCATAAAATAAATATGCAGACTCAGGTGTATTAGGTAAACATATTGTAACTACTTCTCCTTTTTTTACACCTATAGTTTTAAGTGCTTTAGCAACTTTTTCTATTTGTAAAAATAATTCAAAATATTTTATCTTTCTATTTGCAAATATAATAGCGGTATCATTCATATATTTTTTATTCTCATCATATAAATAACGATAAACTGTTTTATTAATAGAACCTGCCATTAATTCTTCCTTAGAGTAATATTTAAGCCAAGGCCTATCTATATTTGGTATTCCAGTTAATGGTCCTTGTATGTTTCCTAATAATAACTCTCTTAAATATAAATTTTTTTCTATTTCCTCATTATATTTTTCCATATTCTTATAATTCACCCCTCCAACAAAGTACCTATATAATACTCCATTTTTACAAAATAGTCAAATATTAAAAAAAATTATCACTATATCAATAATTCTTTTTTATTTTGTCCTCTTTATAGGTTACATTTTATAATTTAATTAATTTTTATTTATCTTAAGAAAAGTTTATTTAATATAAATCTCAAGGAGTATATCATATTGTAAATTATATTCCAAAGTTACTACTTGTCAATTTGTTTTATTTCATCTATATATTGATAATTTAATGCATTTTCATTTGAAATAGCTGATTTGCTAGTAGCCTTTTCATAAGAAATTCTTGCATCGTTAGCAACTTGTCCACCTTTGCGAGCAACTTTCATATTTTCTTTAAATCCTTGAGGACTTTCTGATTTTGTAATACATCTGTGTTATAGTATTTGCCATTGGATGATTTCATTTTCAGTTAGTTAGTATTACTAACCAACTCACTTTCTTCATTACTTAACTTATTTTTAAGCCATTTCCAATAATTTCTTGATTTTTGATAATCGTTATTAGTTAATGCACCAATAACATCAATTACACTAAAATAATATTCTTCTTTTCCATTACTTCAAATAATATAATTAATTTTGGTTTATTTAATTTTCTTTACTATATATCTAGAATTAAAATAAAGAATCTATCAATACCATTAACATATAATTGTTATTTTATAAATTATAAACAACCTTTCTTAATCACTATGCATATCTATGTAGCCAATATTTAATAAATTTCTCATAAATATTTATCTTATTTATTAAACACATCTATCAATAAATCATCTATATAAACTCCTTTTTTATAAATTAGTCAAATATTTAAAAAAGGAATTATCATATAATTACCAATAATTCTTTATCTTATTATCTCTCTTCATCTAATACCTTTTCTAAGAATATTTTATCATTAAAAGCACCACGCTTAGTACTCTTTTCATCAGCAGTCCTAATAACATCTTCTAGTTCTTTACCCTCTAACTTTGCTAAATATTTAATTACTTCTATCATATCTGCTAATTCTTCTACTCTGTCTTCTCCACTTGCTTCAAGTACTTCATTATATTCTTCATATAATTTCTTCTCTAACTCTTTTTTATATTCCTCTTCATTTAATATTCTAGTAATAGGAGTTTCTCCATTCCCTTTAATTATACTTGGAATATTATCTCTTACTAATTTATTGTATATTTTTTCCATTTATTTTCTCCTCTTCATTTAATTATTATTAAAAATAGAATATATAAGTAAATCATTCATTTTACTTATCACCCAAATCAAAATCTAACATCTCATTTACAATATTTTCATACAAATCTTGTTCATATTTTATAGTATCTATTAAAAACATCTTATCTTCTTTATAGTTTTTAAGGCCACGCATATAATATGGCTTATCATTATCTAATACAATAAAAGGCATTATGTTATTTCTTAAACACTCTTTAAACATTATCATTCTTCCTACTCTACCATTACCATCTCCAAATGGATGTATAAGTTCAAATTTATAATGAAAATCAATAATATCTTCTAGTGTTATCTCAGCCATCTCTTCATATTCTGATATAAGTATATCAATGTCATTCTCTACATCTTCAGGTTTTGATGTATTAATAACATTAATTAATCCTATTTTATTTGGTACAACTTTAAAACCACCAACATTATATCTTGGATTTTCTTCATCAGTAGTATTTCTTTTTAATATTTTATTCATATCTATCATTATTTCTTTTGATAGTGGTTTATCTATTATATCAAGTATATAATCAAATAACCTAAAATGATTTTTCATTTCAATTAAATCATCTAGTTTAATAGCAGTATCACTTTTAGGAATAAATGAATCTGTTTCAAATATTTCTTCAGTTTCATCCTCAGTTAATTTTCCACCCTCAATTTTATTTGAATTATAAGCAAAATTAACTTGTGAATAATGATAAACATTCCCTTTAAATCTAGACTTTCTTTGTGCTATTAATTCTGATTTAAGTTTATTGATATTCATATATTTTCCTCCTTACGTTTCTTTAAACATTATTATTAAAAATCATCATTTTTTATTTCAATATATTAATGGCCCACAATCTAAATTCTATTGCTCTTTTACTATTAACTTTAAATCCAACAGCAATAATAGCATCTAAATTATAATATTTAGTCATATAATTCTTACCGTCCTCAGCAGTATGTAAGAATTCCTTACATACTGAATTTTCTTTTAACTCTTCTTCTAAAATATTAGTAAGGTGCATTGTTATATTATTTCTAGTTGTTCCAAAAAGTTCAGCCATTAACTTTTGACTAAGCCAAACAGAATCTTCATCAACTATTACTTCTATTGTTTTTTCTTTATTTTGTTTTGTAAATATCAAAAATTCTGCTGTCGAATTTCTTATTTGTAATGTTTTCATAAACCTCGCCTCCTAAACATCTATATATAACTATTGTATCAAAATTTAAAATAAAAGTCATTAATAAAAATAAAGAAATATTAACTATTTCCTTATTTCATCAATTAATCTAATAACTTCATCATAACTTTCATCTAGTAATTCTAATCTATATGATCTAATACCAAGATTTTTATAATAACTAATATTATCAATATAATTAATCTTTTTATAATGCATAATATGTGTTAAACAATTGTTATGAAGTACTCTATATCTATTCTTATTAATATCTTCTAGATAATATATATCTTCTTTTTTACAAGGACATATACCAAGTTCCTTAATAGGACATGACTTAGTAATCATATTTTCTATAGTACCATATATTATTAATTCTACTTTATCTAATATATAATCATCTAAATAATTATAATTAATTTCAGGAGATAAAGTAACTCTCTTAACACCATTATCTAATAAAAACTTAATACTATAATTATTAACTACATTTAAATAATAATCACTAATAAGATTACTATCTCTATATTTATAGATAGCCCCTATCTCAGTAGCAAGTATATTTTTACTATCATAATTATAATTATTATTAACTCTCTCTAATCTCAAATATATTTTATCATTATCTTTATATATATCATATAATTCACTATCAACATATATTCTATCTATATTCATATCTATACCTGCTTGTACTTGTTCTTTATTTCTAGCAAGTATTGATATTTCAGTATTATAATCATCTTCTTTATTATAATCTAATGAATATTTATTAATAATAATATCTCTTTTAGTATTACTTCTAGTAGTAATTAATTTATCACATAATAATCTTCTTATATTATTAATATCTTTCATATTAACAAAGATATCTCTATCTATATCAATATTTATATTATTACATACAAAAGGAGTATTACCAAGTTTAGTTATCTTTTCTTTAATCTCTTCATTAGTAGTTCCCCTCTTAATAGGAGGTTCTACCTTTATTTTATCACTAACTATATTATTCATATTATCAGTAAATGTAATATCTAAAAACTCATCTATTAATTTAATATCTATATTTATAAGTATCTTTTTAATACTACTAGTAATTATCTCTTTGTCTAAATAACTACTTGAGGTCTTAACTAAAATATCCCTATCCTTCAAACCAACCCTATTATCTAAATAAATAACATCACCTTTAGTAGCCTTACTAATAAGTAATCCTTTTTCATTATAAATAAAGTTAGCCATCATACCCTTATTACTATTCTTAAATCTAATACCATCTTCTTGATATAAATCACTATATAGTTTAACCTTTATTTTCTTATCATTAACATCAATAACCTTACCAATATCTAATCCCCTATGATTAGAAGACTCTATATTCATAACCTTATCCTTAAATAAATAACCACTAGTAAAATCCCTATTAAAAAGAATCTTCAAATTATCCTCTTCACTCTTTAATACCTTACTACCATAATTATCCATAAGTCTTCTATATACCCTAGTAACATAACCAACATAACTAGGAGACTTCATTCTACCCTCAATCTTAAAACTAACAATATCAGAAGACATTAATTTATCAAAATCATAAGAAGTATTAAGTTCTTTAGTACTAAGTAAATACTTACTATCACTATTAACATATTCCCCATTCTTAATTAGTTTATATGGAAGTCTACAACTTTGTGTACACTCACCTCTATTACCACTTCTACCACCATTCATAAAACTAAATAAACAGCAGCCCGAGTAGCAATTACATAAAGCCCCATGGATAAATACCTCTTTTTCTATATCCACATCAATATTTTCTATTTCCTCAAGAGACATCTCTCTATCAAGTACAATTCTAGTAACTCCAAGTTCTTTTAATAATCTAATACCATCATTATTGTGATTATGGCACTGAGTAGAAGCATGTATTTCCATATTAGGAAGAACACTTCTAACTAAAGATATCATACCAATATCTTGCATAATTAAAGCATCTACTCCTATACTATATAAATATTTAATATATTCCATTAATTCATGTACTTCATTATTATAAATAATAGTATTAACAGTAACATATATTTTAACCCCATATAAATGAGCATATCTAACTGCATCTATCATTTCCTCATCACTAAAATTACCAGCATAAGCTCTTGCACCAAAAGATTTACCACCTAAATAAACAGCATCAGCACCATTCAAAACAGCAGCCTTAAGACATTCCATATTACCAGCAGGACTAAGTAATTCCTTCAAAAATATCACTTCCTCTTTGCATAAGTATATCATAATTTTAGACAAAATAAAAGAATGCATTGCCTGACAAACAATCGCATTCCAAGTTTTCATGAATAACTATCTTAAGTCAATGTCAGTTAATCCTAAAATAGTCTCTTATCACGCTGAGTTTTCTTCTCTCCTACATATATGCATATCTAATAGTGGATAAGAATTAGAGCCTCTACCCTAACACCCATAACTTATGGTTACCATGTTTCCAAATACTCTTTCGTACTCGGGTAAGTATTTTATCTGTCAACAATACTTACAGTACCATTGCAATCAATAATGCCCTATTTCCAAATAATCTCTTTACTCGGGGAGATACTTTACACTATACAAGCACTCACAGCATTTTCATATTGGCACCCTATTTCCAAATAATCACTTTACTCGGGGAATATCATCATAATATATTCACAGTGCCGTTCACTTTTTAGTCACCATGTTTCCAAATAATCTTTCATACTCGGGTAAATCTTAAAACATTCAGTCGTTAATAAGATTTACAGTGCTATTTTCTTATTTTATCTCTTTTCTATTAGACAATTAAATTGTACAATATTTTACAAAATCTGTCAAGTACTTTTTTACATTTTTTTCACTTTTTTCCATCACTCTAAACCTATAGTTTTAGAGTGTTAGTTCAAGCCCTATAAATAGGTCTTAAACTAATATATCAATCATATCTAACATATATAAGTTATAACTATATACTAAAAGAAAAACAAAGATTATTGTTTTTCCTTAGAAATATTATCAAGAATCTCTCTAATCTTTCTAAATCTATGATTAAGACCAGATTTAGTAATAACATCTCCTGTTTCAAAAGATATAATCTCTGCTAATTCCTTTAAAGAACTTTCTTTATATTTCATTCTATATTCAATAACCATTTTTAATTTATCATCAAGTAAATCAACCATATCAAGTTCATATAACTTTTCAATATCTTTAATCTGCTTATTAGCAGTAATAAAAACCTTATCCATATTTGCCTGCTCACAATTATTAAGTCTATTAGTCATATTCTTATGGTCTCTATATATTCTAATATCTTCAAAATACATAACAGCAGAAAAAGCCTTAATAACTCTTAAAAAATCACTAATCTTTTCGGCTTCTTTAATATAAACAGTATAGTTCTTCTCTCTCTTAATAATTTTACTATTAAGATCATAACTATTAAGTAAATCATTAATAAAATTAGCATATTCTTTAGTATCTAAAATAAATTCTAAATGATATCTACTAGTCTTTGGGTCATTAACCGATCCAGATACTAGAAAAACACCCCTTAAATATGCTCTAAGTTGCTCTTCATCTGATATCAAGTACTCCTTAGGAATACCAAAATATTTATGATTAGATAAAATGGATAAATCTTCTAGAATATCATTAACATTACTATTAATATTCAAAATATAAGTAAGTCCCTTACCAAGTTTTTTATTTCTAACAGTAATAGAAGGAGTAATACCATATATTTCTTTAAATAATTTAAAAACTCTTCTAGCAACAGCATTATTTTCAATAACAATATTAATACTATCAGAAATATTACCTGCTATTCTTATAATAGCAGATAATTCTGGAATATCTTCTAATCTAGTAGTAGTAAGCCTAGAAGCCTCATCTTTAACAACCATAGTAAAACTCATTATTCTAACTCCTTAACAATGTAATTAAAAATAGCAAGAGCAGTTCTATAAGGATTATGCCTAACCTCTTTAACCTCATTAATATCAAGCAATTCATCTTCAATTACTTCCACATTCATATTATTTAAAACATCATAATCAACTTCTATTTGACTAGCAGTCTCTTCCAAATATCTATTTTTGATTTCATCAGGAACTTCAGTACTATTAACCAAAACAACATCAATCATATTATCCTTAACATAAGAATTAATTTTCTTTATACAATCAGAAACCTTATAACCATCAGTTTCTCCATGTTCACTCATAATATTACAAACATACATCTTCTTTGCTTTAGAATTAATAAGAGAATTAACTACTTCTGTAGAAAGTAAATTAGGAATAATACTAGTATATAAACTACCAATTCCAAATATAATTAAATCGGCTTCATCTATAGCCTTAATAACCTCTCTAGTAGGTTTTACCTTCTCTTTATATTCAATATAATCAATCTCTTTACCTGCCTTAGTAATCTTAGATTCCCCTTCTATTATTTTACCATCTTTAGTATGAGCAACAAGAATAGGATTATCTTCAGTAAAAGGAAGTATTGTACCTTTAATATTAAATATTTTAGATAAAGACCTTAAAGACTCTGTCAAATTACCAGTAATATTATATAAAGCCGTCAAAAGCAAATTACCCATTGGATGATTATTTAAAGAATCATCAGTATTAAATCTATATTGAAGTAAATCCTCAATAAGAGGCTCAACCTCAGATAAAGAAACTAAAACATTTCTAATATCACCAACAGCAAAAATATCAAATTCTTCTCTAAGTCTACCACTCGAAGAACCATCATCTGCAACTGTTACAATAGCAGTAATATCAAGAGGAAATTGTTTTAATCCTCTAAGAAGCACAGAAAGTCCAGTTCCTCCTCCTAAAACAACTATTTTTTTCATTTCACACCTCACTACCCATTATACTATAAATAATGAGAAAAATAAAGGTATTATACCTTTATTTTGAGGAATCTCTTTCTTGAATAAAAGAATTAATAAATAAAGTACATTTAGCAGGAGCAATTTTAGTAAGAAAATGATTAACTTTCATATTATTAGGAATAATAAGAAGTTTATTCATAAACATTCCATCTATTGCTAAATGACTAGCATATTCACTACTAAGTGAAGAAATATTAAACTTAACATCTGCTACACTATTAAAATTAGTATCAACAGGACCTGGACAAAAAATAGATATCTTAACATTACTTTTATCTCTTTTTAATTCTTCATATATAGCAAGAGATAAACTAACAATGTAGTTCTTAGTAGCATAATAAGTAGCCATATAAGGACCAGGCATAAATCCAGCCATAGAAGCAACATTAAGAATCCTACCATAATCTCTTTTTACAAAATCTCTTAAAAAAAGTTTTGTTAAGATATGATAAGCCTTAATATTAAGGTCTATCATATCCATTTCTTTATCTAAACTAGTCTCTGTAAAATTACCAGCATCACCAAAACCAGCATTATTAATCAAAATATCAATATTTTCATCCTTTAATTCTTTATATAATTTAATACATTCCTCTTCCATTATTAAATTATACCCATAAGTATGTATATTTTTATATCCCTTAAACTCTCTATCAAGAGCCTTTTTACTTCTAGCAACCAAATAAAGTTCATATCCAAACGAATATAAATATTTAGCCATATCTCTTCCCATACCAGAAGAAGCACCAGTTACAAGTACCTTCATATTATTATATCATCACCTTTCAAAAAAAATAACCATTACTGATTATTTCTCTTCTAATTTATCAATTACATTTTGACAAGCAGAAATAGTTTTTTCTTTTAAATCATCTGCTATTCCTTCAAGTACTGGAGTACCTTTTTCTTTAGCAAGTTCTACTAATTCATTTGCTTTATCTTTAAGTTCATTGCCCTTCTTTTTAGCAGCCTTCAAAACAGTTTCTTTGTCAAGTTCATCAAGACCTGTCTTAATTTCATCAATCTTAGTAGTAAACTCATCTTTGATTTCAGATACAGTCATATCATCAACATTCTTCATAAACTCAGATATCTTATTCTTAATATCATTTCTTAATTCACTACCTTTTTTAGGAGCAAATAATAGTGCCAAAGAAGCACCAATACCAGCACCTAACGCTAACTTACCTAATCCTCTTTTACTCATTTTTATCTTCCTTTCTTTTATTAAAAATCTTATCAATAATCATTCCAATCACATCTACTATCTTATCTGTAATAAATGTAACCTTTCCACTAACTAACGAAGCAACCTCAAACACCCCATCTAAGGACTTAACCTTAACAGTAATATTATCTACAATTTTATCTATTTTATCCATAGTAATAATAAGTTTTACAGTTAATACTATTAATGCAACTAATAAAATAGCACCTAAAATATATAAAATAATTGGTAAAACTTCATTAACAGTCATTATTTCTCCTCCTCATCATACATAGAATCAATTAAATTAAAAATATCATTATCTTCATTCTTATTATCTTCAGCATCATAATTATTTAATATATCAATAGCCTCTTCTTCAGGAATAAGATTTTTTTCAAACTCAATAGTATCTTCAAGTTTCTTATTAGAAGTCTCTCTTTTAGGAGGCTCTTCTTTAACTTCAATTTTTTCAGCACTTGCCTCTTCCATATTATGATTAACAATCTTAATTTCACTATCACCAGCATCAAGATTAACATTATTAGCATTAATTATAACATCAGCACTATCTTTTCTAGGTTGCTCATAACTAACACCAAAATCAAAATAATTCTCTTCAGCATCACCAATAGAAACATTTTCACTACTAGTTCTCTCTTCTAACATATCTGAAAGTAAATTATCATCATCCCTCTTTTTATCAGCATTCTTAGTAATCTTAACCTCTTGATATAATTCACAATTTTCACATAAATTATTTCTAATATCATCTGTTAAATTACCAAAGGCCTTATTTCTAACAGTCTCAAAATCAATTTTCTTCGAACTTCTCTGAATCTCATAAGCATTTTCATCTTGTACCTTAACTTCATCCTTAGTATAATTCTTATCAAGAACACCATAAACAGGTGATATAACAGGAGTCGGTTTAAACTTCTTAGGCTTAACCTCTTCTTTCTTAGAATATAGAGTACTCTTTTTTTCTTCTTCCTTTTTCTTCATTAAAACATTTTGATTACTATTATATCTTGGAACATCAAAAACATCAGGTTCATCCATTTCAATAGGAAAAGAAAAACTATTATTATTAGTTCTAGTTCTAACAATTTCCCTATCACTAACAACTTCACTAGGAACTTTCTCTTTTACTTTAACTTCTTCTTTTCTCTGTTCTTCTTCTATTTTATTTCTCATAAAAGTAGGAAGTTTATGTTCTTCTTTCTCTTCTACTTCCACTTCTTTTGTCTCAATAACTTCTTCCTCATCAGAAAACAAATCTTTAATCTTATCTAAAAATCCCATATAGTCTCTCCTTTTTAATATTCTGGTAAATCAGGAATCTTAGATTCCTCATCAGCAACATATTCACTTAAATACTCTGAAAACTTACTTTCAGTATTCTCAGGCTTCTTAATCTTATATTCTTTAGATGAACTAGAATAATACTCTTCAAGAAGAATATTTTCAACCAATTTATCATTATAACTAATACTATCTAATATAATCATAGAATAAGATAAAATATTAGATATTTCATAATCATTAACATAAGACTCAATCTTAGCGTAATTATAAACTATCTTAATAAAATATTTATTATCATCTTCCTTAGTAATCTTAACATATCCAGTCTTATTATCATCACTCTTAATAGGAGAATAATAATAACAATTATTAATATCACTATCACTCAAGTTTAAATTATTCTTGTAATAATAACTAACAATATCTACATATAAATACATATAAGTATCATTAACTTTAAACTTCTGATTATAATCTTTATCATAAACCTTACTTACCCCAAGAGGTAAATAATACTTATATCCTAAAGAAGTAGTATTATAAATATTACTATTATTTCTAGTAACATTCATAACAATATCATCATAGTTTTTATCATTTACTCTAGTACAAGAAGCACATAAAAGTAGTACCATAATTAGTAAAAACTTTTTTTTCATACTATACCTCTTCTACATTATAACAAAAAAAAAACTAAAATGAAATAGTTTTTTTAAAAATAATTTATATTTCTTGAATAACAGTAATAATCATTGGCTTATTACCAGTCTGATTTATTAAATACTTAGAAAGTTCATCTCTAATAGTATTTTTAATTTTATTATACTCAATATACTTCATACCTTTAGTATTATCTAATATAATTTTTTCAGACATTTTCTTAATTTCATTGATAAGTTCATAAGAATCCTTAACATAAACAAATCCCCTAGTAAGAATCTCAGGTCCAGCCATAATACTTTTATTTTGTTTATTTAAAGTAACAGAGATAATCATAATACCATTATCACTAAGCATTTCACGGTCTTTTAAAACAACTTCCCCTATATCATCACCAATAGTACCATCAATTAAAATAGAACCACTAGTAACTTTTTCAAAGTCATTAATTAATTTTCCATTCTTAAAAGTAACAACATCACCATTCTCTTTAAGAATAATATTATCCTTAGGAATACCTACCATTTCAGCAACTTCAGCATTCATAACCTGATTCTTATATTCTCCTCTAATAGGAAAATAATACTTAGGATTCATAAGATTAATCATTGTCATTAAATCCTCGTTAGAAGCATGATGAGATAAATAAGTTTTAGAAGATAAACTAACAACATTAGCCCCAGTTTTAGCAATATCATCAAGTAAACTATAAAAAGTTTTCTCTCTATTATCATAAATAGGCATTGCTAAAAATACAGTATCATCAACATTAAGTTTAATAAACTTATCATACCCATTAACAATTCTCATAATGTTATAATAAGGTTTTTCCTTCTCATTAGCATTTAAAATAACAACATTCTTATCATTAATATTAGATAAATCACCTATAATATCTTTCGAAAAACTAAGATAATGATTTTCAACAGCAAAATCAATTATTCTTTTAAGTCTTTTACCCATAATAACAATTTTTCTATTAGTTTTTTCTACTTCAGTAAATAATTCCTGAATACGATATAAATGAGAATCTAATACATTAAAAATAATTCTACCATCACTATTATTAAGTGTTTCTCTGATAAGAGGAGCAATTCTATGTCTTGGAGATGTAAATCCCGTTTGACCTGCATAAACAGACTCCGTAAGAAGACATAAAACACCTTGTTTACCAATATAAGCAAGTTTACCAATATCTGTCTTATATGCACCCTTCATAAGTGAATCAATAACATAATCAGCAGCATAAAATATAACTCCATCTTTAGTATAAATAGCATATCCAAAGTTATCAGGAGTAGAATGTGATAAATTAACAGGAAATATCTTAACACCACTAACTTCTAGAGGAATATAAGCCTTAATCTCTTTAAAGTTTTTATAATTAATATTACAAGTTTCAAACTCTCTCTTAACAACCTCTAAAGTATATTTAGAGCCATATATGTTAGGATTACCTAAATCACAAACAATATCAGATAATGCCCCAACATTCTCATCATGACCATGTGTTAAAAATATTCCCTTAATTCTTTTTTTATTTTCCTTTAAATAAGTAATGTTAGGTATAATATAATCAATACCAAGTGTTAATTCATCAGCATATTTAAGCCCCGCTTCAAAAACAAAAATACTCTTATCAATTTCAATAACAAACATATTTTTACCATTTTCATCTAGTCCACCTAGTGAAAACATTCTAATTTTACTCAAAATAATTCTCCTTTCTTCAAAGTAAAAGACCTCCCTAATTATAGCAGAAAATTACCACTTTGTAAAGTAACCAACCCCATTTAATTCAAAGACTAAGATGTTAGGCTTTGAATTACATTGTAAGACCAAGGCTTACAAGGCATAGAAAAAGAGACCTAAGTCCCTTATAGATTTCTAATAGTATCCTTAACATTCTCTAAAAGTTTAGGTACAATAGTACCATCAGTACCTCCACCTTGGCCAAAAGATTTATTACCTCCTCCGTTACCAGAAGACCTAACAGCCAAATCCTTAATAATACTACCACAATCAACCCTATTAGAATTAGATTTAGCAATATAATTAACAGAATTATCACTATTCAAATTAGCAAGTAATATAAAGTTATTAGGAGTCTGATTACTAAGAGCACTAACAATACCTCTTAAAATATTAATATCATAACCATTAGTAATACTAATAATAGTAGTAATACCATTAATATCCTCTTTAATATCTAAGAAACTAGATAAATCACTAACTGACTTCTCACTCTTCTTAGTATTATATTCCTTCTCTAACTTTTTAAGTTCCTCTCTTAACATAGCAAATTCATTCTTATTATAAACAATATCCTTATAACTCTCAGGCTCACTATTATCAATATTAAAGTTAAATACAAGTTTAATATCATTATCAAGAGCCTCTTTAATAATTCTCTTAGCCTTATCAAGTAGTTTAATCATCTCTTCATTATACTTAGATATCTCTTCTTTAAGAACAGGTACAATATTACCATCAGTACAAGCAGTTACCCTATAAGTATCAGCACCCTTATTCTCTACTGAAGCAATAGCAAACTTGCCAATATTCTTCGTATTATCAATATGAGTACCAGCACATAACTCAATAGAGTCCCCCATAGTAACTACTCTAACAATATCACCATATTTATCAGAAAATAATGCCATAGCCCCCCTATCAATAGCCTCTTTAATAGGTAAGTATTCTATTTTAACATCATATCCAGCCTCAATCCTCTTATTAACAAGTTCTTCTACCCTAACAATAAGTTCATCAGATAACTTACCTTGATAATTAAAATCAAATCTAAGCATATTCTCATCAACTTTACTACCAGCCTGATGAACACTATTACCAAGTAATTCCTGTAAACTTCTTTGAAGTAAATGCACAGAAGAATGATTCTTCATAATAGCAAGTCTCTTCTCTTTAAGAACATGAGTAAGAATCTTATCTCCCTTATTTATAATACCTTCAAGTACCTTAACATATAATAAATGTTGCCCATTCGGAGCCTTAATAACATCCATAACCTCTAACTTACAATTATCATTCTTTAAATAACCAGAATCAGATACCTGACCACCACTTTCAGCATAGAAAGGATTCTCTTTCAAAAATATATAGCAGTCTTCACTAGAAGAATCCACAAATACATTATCCTTCATAATATCCATAACTTCAGTCTCTAATCCTAACTTTTCATAACCAACAAACTTACTCTCTTTCTTATAATTAATAAGTAAATCATTTTGTAAGTTCATACTAGCCTCAATTTTTCTACTATTTCTAGCAAGTTCTTTTTGAGCATTCATATAAGCCTTAAAACTATCAGTATCAACACTAAATCCTCTCTCAACCGCAGCCTCAATCGTAAGTTCAATCGGATAACCATAAGTATCATATAACTTAAAAGCATCTTCTCCACTAATAACCTTATTATCACTACTAAATAATTCCTCAAGTTTTTTCTCTCCTGCTAGTAGAGTTTTCTGAAATAACCTCTCCTCATTAGAAATAAGTTCTTTAACTCTACTTCTAGTACCAACTAAATCAGGATAAGTATCCTTATAATTCTCCACTACTACATCAACTATATCACTTAAAAACTCCTTATTAATATTAAGTTTCTTTCCCATTCTTGATGCTCTTCTAAGGATTCTTCTAAGAACATATCCTCTACCAACATTCTCAAATACTGCTCCATCAGATAAAGCAAAAGTAAGTGTTCTAATATGGTCAGCAATAACTTTAAACTCCATTTGCCCCATATATGGAATCATACTAATTTCCTCTATCTTCTTCATAATAGGCATAAATAAATCAGTCTCATAATTAGTCTCCGTACCTTGTATAATACAAGCCATTCTCTCTACACCCATACCAGTATCAATATTCTTACTAGGAAGTTCAGGATATTCTTCTCTCTTCAAACCTTCAGTAGCATTAAATTGACTAAGTACATTATTCCATATTTCAATATAACGGTCATTTTCAATCTCTTCTTGTAATAACTTAATACCTAATCCCTCTTTATCATATGCTTCTCCTCTGTCGTAGAAGATTTCCGTATCAGGTCCCGATGGCCCTGGTCCTATCTCCCAAAAATTACTATCAAGTTTTATCAAATGAGAAGGTTTAACACCTAAACTAATCCATTTATTATAAGAATCAACATCATCAGTATAAACCGTAATATAAAGTTTATCCTTATCCATATCAAAATATTTAGGACTAGTAAGTAATTCCCAAGCCCAAGTAAGAGCCTCATCCCTAAAATAATCACCAATACTAAAATTACCTAACATCTGAAAGAAAGTATGGTGTCTAGCAGTCTTACCTACCTCTTCAATATCTCCTGTTCTAATACACTTCTGACAACTTACAAGTCTTCTATTACTAGGAACTACAGTTCCATCAAAATATTTCTTAAGTGGTGTAACACCAGCATTAATCCAAAGTATTGTTGGATCATTAATCGGTATTAAAGGAGCAGAATCAACCTCTGTATGTCCCCTTTCACAAAAGAAATCTAAATACATTCTAATAATCTCATTACCAGTTAATTTTTTCATTATTTCATCGTCTCCTTATATATATTATATATATCTTTTTCCAACCCCTCTAAAGTATCATTAGTAACAACATAATCAACATCATTATAATTATCCATTGCAACCTCAGTAATATGTGCCTGCTGCTTATTATCTAAACTAGTTTCAAAATTAATTCTATTAACCTTAATAACAACCACATTATCAAACTTTTCTCTAACACTCTCTATCTCTCTAGGAAGTCTAATATCAGGTACAATAATAGCATCATAAAAATAAGAATAAATCTCAATATCATCAAGTTGTCTATCAATAAACATTTCAGCCTTATTAAGTTTATTTCTAATAACATCAGTACCAAGTTCTTGAAGTAAATCTCTAGGTTTAGATTCTTCACTACCATCCCAGTCAGTCATCTCCATAGCATAAAATCTAATATACTTACCCGCTCGTGAATATATAACCTTCTTACCATCTTCTTCGTAGAACTTCTTTAAGAATCCCGCTATCGTATCCTTACCATGTCTTGCCCTACCACAAATCAAATATATCATAGGTTTTCTATTTTCTATATTCATAACTATCCCTCCTCAAGATATTTCCCTTTAATTATATCAAATAATAAGTCATAAGTAAATTATTTTTACAACATAATTTTACACAAAAACAAATAAATATAAAAAACTAATATATTTTCCTTGATAAAAAACCAAATAAAATGATATAATCTAAATAGAGGTGGAATATAAATGAACAAAAAGAATAAAAGTGGTAAATTAATAGTAATAGTAGGAATATTATCAATAATAATAGTAACCATATGTGCCTTCGGTAAAAACTATATAACCCATAAATATTACGAATATACAATAGAAAAAAAATACTCAAAAACTACTCCAAATAATTACTATCTAGAAGACAATTTTAACTATGTAGATAACTATACAGAAATGGGTATAAAAAGTAGAAAAGAATTAATAAACTTCATATATTATGCACTAAATAGTGGAATAAAGACTACAGAAAGATATATCGAAGAAGACTATACAAATTATACAGAAGATATAAATATCTTAACTCAAAATGATGGCGAAGGCTTTAAAGAAACAATATCACTTTTAAATAATTTTGTTCATCCATATAATAGTTCAAATAACATAAAAATAAGTTATGGTGGAAAATATAAAATAGGAATAACAATAAATAAAGCCTATACAGAAGAAGAAATAACAAAAATAAATGAAGTAGTAGATAAAGTAATAAAAGAAAAAATAAACAACAATATGCCAACCAAAGAAAAAATAAAAGTAATACATGACTACATAATAGATAATGCCCAGTATGATAAACTAAAATATGAAAACAAAAAAGACACAACATATAAATCAAATACAGCCTATGGAGTTTTAATCGAAGGATATGGAACATGTAATGGCTACTCTGACGCTATGGCTATTTTTCTAAACAAATTAAATATAATAAACTATAAAATAAACAATGAAGAACATATATGGAATCTAGTCTATTTAGATGGAAAATGGTACCACTTAGATTTAACCTGGAATGACCCAATAAGTGATACCAATATAACTAGAGATACCTACTTTCTAATAACAACAAGACAGTTAGAAGAACTAAAAGATGGTACCCATAACTATGATAAAACAATATTTACAGAAGCCAAATAAGAAGGACTATTCCTTCTTTTTAAAATAATAAATAAATATAAAAAAAATACTACCTATAACAGCACATATCATATCAGAAATAGTATCATATAAACCAATATCAATATATCCACCATACTTATCAGTAAAAGAAATACCATTAACATTAACATCATAAATATCAATACTAAGAGGTTTATCTCCATCTAAAGACAAATAAGTAGAAGAAATATTATTAATAACAGTATCCTTCTGCATATCACTCTTAAATATCCTATCAATAGAAAACTCTCCTATCTCCCAAACACTCTCACACATCATAGCAAAAGAAAAAATAAATAAAATAGTAACTATTCTAGATAATTTATATCTTTTAATAATAGATATACCTATATAAGAAATAACAAAAGAACTATAAATATGCATAATAATATCAAAATAACTAACTCTCGTATAAAAATGATATACTTCTCCTAAAACCTCAGTAGTAATAATAAATATATATATTAAGAGTTCTAATTGTCTACTATAATTTAACTTCTTTATAAAATAACTACTAATAATCATTAATACTAAAGATAATAAACCTGCTACCATCGTAGTTATATCACATTTTATTAACCCTATTATAAAATAAAATATAACTATTGTTCTCATTAATACAATTAATTTCTTCATACATTCACCTAATTAACTATATGTCTTAATTATTATTATATACAAGATAAGCCTAAGTATAGTCTTATCTTGTTATGAATAGCCTATCATAATAGTCTATTCATAAATAATAAGATATCATATTCACAGTGAATACTTTCTAACTTAGATATATACTATAGTAAAAGAAGATACTCTCGTATCTCCCTACTTCCCTGTCGTTATAAGTACTTCATTATATATATCACTTCCACTAGTACTACTAGGTACAGTACCTGTTACAAACTTAGTAGTAGTATCACTTCCATTAATAGCATATATCCATAGTAATGAATTACTTCCATTATAATATATCTTCTTTAAATTAGGATTATCTATATATGTTCTTCCTGTAATATCAATAGTTTGTGTTCTATTGGATGAAGAAAATACAGTATGACTTATACTTGTTAATTTAGAATTATTTCCTATATATACATAATTTAAATTATTATAAGAAAATGCACTATTTCCTATTTTTGTTACTGAATCTGGCAAAATTATACTTATTAATTGATTATGACTAAAAGCATTATACTCTATTGTTGTTACTGAATCTGGTATCACTATACTTGTTAATTGATTATCAGAAAATGCACCATATCCTATTGTTGTTATCGAATTAGGTATAACTATACTTGTTAATTGATTACTGCCAAATCCTGATAATGAAGTTACTGAATCTGGTATTGTTACACTTATTAATTGATTACCATAAAATGCCTCACCCCCTATTGTTGTTACTGAATTTGGAATAACGACACTGGTTAATTGATTACGTCCAAATGCACCATATCCTATTGTTGTTACTGAATTTGGTATGACTATACTTGTTAATTTATTAAGTTCAAATACACTATTTCCTATTGTAGTTAATGAATTCGGTATTGTTACACTTATTAATTGATTACTAGAAAATGCACCATACTCTATTGTTGTTACTGAATTTGGCAAGCTTATATTTGTTAATTGATTTGAAGAAAATGCTCTATCTCCTATTGTTGTCACTGAGTCCGGTATTATTACACTTGTTAAATGTCTATTATAAAATGCTCCACTACAACTTCCATAACTGCAAGTTGCTTTATTTATTGAAGTTATTTTATATCCATCTATATTCTTTGGTATTATTACATTAGTTATTGTTTCATAACCTTCAGAATTACCTTCATAACATAAATAATTAGTTATTGACGCTGTTTTATTTGTTTCATCTTTAGAAATACTGAAACAATAATCTGGTGTTGGTACTAATTGTTCTGCTTCAGAACTTATATTACCGCTAAAGGTCGCTGAAGTAATATCATTACCTGCTAGATTATTATCTATATAGATTACTACTATATATTTATTTACTTCTGTATTAGATAGTTCCATTTTATATAATAGTTTTTTATCATTACTAGTAATATTACCTATTGCTACTATATCAAATGATTGATTAAGCAGAGATGTTGTATTTATATTAGTTGGATTAGTTATAGTACTAGTATTTTTTAGCACTACATATTTTAAAGCACCTTTACTATCTCCTGTAGTAAATACATCTGATATATTAGTTACATTTAAATAGATAGAACCTAATCCTTCTATACCACAATTACTGTTTATACCTATATTTACTCCAGATACTCCTACTCCCTCTTTAATAGTAAACTTACCATTACTAATTAAATCTTCTTCATTTATTAGTTTTAAACTTCCTGATATATTATTTCCTTTAGTATAGTCTATAGTAAAACAATTAGTATTTATACCTATATTTATCATGGTACTATTCCAAGTTAATATAGCATATGTTATACCTGATATTACGATTAATAAAAGTATTACTCCTAGTACTATTAATTTCTTTTTCTTTTCCATAGATAATCATTCCTTACTTTTTACTTTCATATTAAGTTTATCATATATTTAAATAAATTACAATAAGTTATAACAAAATATTTTATTATAAAGACTATTTTAATAGGCTTTATAATACCACGGAAGACTACAGGCTGAAGTGAAAAAAAAGAAAACTCACTTATAGTGAGTTATACTCTTAATTTATCTTGTTTCATAATATAATATGTTACTACACCAACAGCAATAGTACCAATTATAATTATATATACTAGTAGGCTACCAGTCTGTACTGGAGTTGGTTCAGGAGTATTAGTAAATACTAATATATTATCATCTACTGTTTTAGTATCCATCTTAACTGTACCATCTTCTAGGATAGTAAACTCTAATTTCTTATCAGAAAGTTCATATCCTTTAGGTGCTTTAGTTTCATATAAATAATATGTACCAGGTGCTAAATGAAACTTAGTTATATCTGTAGTAGAAGTCCAAGTTAAACTTTTACCATCTAAATCTTCTTTTAAATTACCATCTTTATCAGTAATTACAAGGGTTGCTCCTGGCAACTCTGTTTTACCATTTATACTTTTCTTAGATATATATATTATTATTGGGTCATTCTCCATCTCTACATAACTTGTTTCTTTACCATCTATTGTTATTTTATTATTACTTGTAACAGTAAACTTTATAACCTTAGTATTTTTAATATATCCCTTAGGAGCAGTAGTCTCCTCTAAGGTATATTCTCCTGGTGATAATGATATTGGCTCCGGATTACCTTTTGTAGTAATTGTTTGTACTGGCTTACCACTACTATCTTTAATAACTAGGGTTGCTCCTGCTAATTCTTTTCCTGTAATAGAGTCTACTTTAGATATCATTATTCTATCTGGAGTATTTTTTAATTCAAGAGAGGTTACTACCTTTCCATTTACTGTAATCTTACCATCTGTTCCTACGACAAATGTTATTACTTCACTACTCTTTGTATATCCTGCTGGTGCTGATTCTTCTTCTAGTGTGTAAGTTCCTGGCTCTAAGTTAGCAGAATGTACACTTCCATCAGTAGGCCATCTATCTACAACTGTTTTAGAACTATTTTTGATAACTAATACTGCTCCTTTTAGTTCTGCTGTACTAATTGTACTCTTTTTAGATATTTTTACTGGATATTTTTTAATAGTAGGAGTATAAGTAATTGTAAACTCTCCACTATCACTTCCAATTGTATTTACAGTAGAATATTTAATTAATGGTTGATAACCATCACTATTTGTATAATAATCAGCTCCTGCTATACTTCCTGATGTTCTGGCAGTAATTTTTAGTGTATCACTAGCAGTAACACTACTAGCAGGTACTTTTATATACACTGTACTACCAGATTTAACACTAACATTATTTTTACCACTTGTATCACTAGAAGTAGTAGTTAAAAATGAACCAGTTATCGACTTGCTAAACATAATAGTAATATTAGAATCATTTCCAGTTGCTGTAACAGTAAAACTTCCAACATAAAATTTTCCATCACTACTCAATGTTAGATTAGTACTATTTTCTTTAATCGTAACAGTTACCTCATCAGATGAATTATTTTCTGCCCTCAAAGCACCATCAATTAAACTCATAATTTCAGCAGTATTAGCATTAGTATTTGTTCCTGATCCAGTCTTACAAGTTCTAGTACTATAATCGAAATATTTGTTAAATGTAGTTTTATCAATAAAGTACCACATAGCAAATTGTGATATTAAATAGTCTTTTGCACTACTACCTGACCCATTTTGGAAAATATAGCCTAAAGCAGCACTATTCGTAGCAGTTCCATTTTTAGTCCAAGTATAATTAGTACTACCTGCTTTTGGCATACTTATATCATGCTTGGCACAATATACTACTTCTCCTGCAGTAGTTTTTTTACGAATTGCTGATAAACTACAATTTGTAAAGTAAGCATTACAATTTATTTGTTCATAATTATTATCACCTGCATAAATTGTAAACTCTTCAGCCTTAACCCCACTTAAACCAATAAAAAACACCCCTATCATTAAAATAAATAATTTTAATATTTTTTTACTCCTCATTTTCATATCCTCCTATGATTAAATAGTATCATAAATTAGATATTTTTTCAAGCATATTTCATAAAATAAATTATGAAATATATTATTCATAGAGGTATAACCTCTAAAAGTATAAAAGAAAATACTTATCAAAGTATTAAAAGAGCCCTTTTATATAAGGAATCTCTAGGAGTAGAAGTTGATATTAGACTTACTAAAGATAAAACTATAGTATTATCTCATAACTCTATTATTAATAATAATTATATTGAAAATATGACTTATAAAGAGATTCTTAAATATAAATATTTAACTACTCTAGATAAGATACTAGATATTAATACTAATAAAATAATTCTTCTAGATGTTAAAACTAATAATAACTATAAGTTATTTAGTGAAACCATTAATAAATATTTAGATAATACTAATAAAAATATTTATATAATGTCTTTTGATAAGAGATTTATTAAATATATTAAAACTAAATATAAAAAGGCAGTAATTAGTATATATCCTAAAAAATATAAATATAATGTAATGGTAGTTAATTATAGATTTACTTCTGACAAGAGGATATCTAATATTAATAATAAAGAAATATTTCTTTGGACAATTCATAATACTAAAGAACTAGAAGATGTTAAAAGTAAATACAAGTATATAAATGATTATTATATAATAAAAGACATGAAAGAATAAATTATTCCTTCACATCTACATAATCTCCTGAATCTAAGTATATAATACCTTTCTTACCATCTAATCCTGAATAAATACTACTATATCTATTAATCTTTGTTATTCTAGTTAAGGTTACATATACAAGATTGCCATCATTCATTTTTAGTAAGAATCTTTCACTATCTACTTCATTAGGTGAATATACTATTTCTGATATTTTTAATAAAATATCATCATTAATAAGAGAAAACTTAGTTACAAATTTCTCTAATATACTAGATATATCTCCTTCTATTACAGGAGCATTAATTATATTATAACTATTATCTATGATATTACCATCTTCCATAATAAGTTTATTATTATATATACCAAGAACTTTATTTTCTGTAATATAAATATATACTTTACCCCAAAACTTCTTTTGTACTTTAACACTTTTGATATAATTATTCCTAGAAATATTTTTTGTAATACTTCTCGATGTTGTTTCTATAAATGATGGATAATTTGTTATATTAGCTATTTCTATTATTTCTTTATCTGATAATATATTATTACCTATTATATATATATTCTTTATAGGTAATCTCTTTAAATAAAGATATGATAAAACAATTATACCAATAATTAGTAATGTTACTAATATTTTTTTTATTTTTAGTTTTCTTTTCTTTACTTTAACCTTTATCTTCTTTTTTTTTGGCATACTTATCACCTAATTATTTCTTGTTCTAATATTAAATCTATGTCATAAAGAATCTTTATTCTTTCTCTAATATAGTCTATTAACATTATAATATCTTCATAAGTAGCGTCATTATTATTTACAATGAAATTAGCATGCTTGCGGCTTACTAAGGCTCCTCCATGAGAGTATCCTTTAAGACCTGCTTCTTCAATTAACCTACCTGCTGAATCTCCAGGAGGATTTCTAAATACTGATCCCGCTGTCGGTCTATTAATGGGCTGTGTTGTTATTCTTCTTTCTCTTCGGTCATCCATTATTTTTCTTATTTCTTCTTTATCTTTATGTTTCATTTTAAATGTTGTCTCTATAACAATATATTCTTTGTTTCTTTTTAGAAGAGAATCACGATAACTATACTCTAATTCTTTATTTGTTAGGGTTATTAGTTCTAAGTCTTTATCTAGTACTTTTACTTCTTTTACAATCATAGACATATCTTCATTATAAGCACCAGCATTCATTGCAGTACTTGCTCCTACTAAACCTGGAATACCTCCGGCAAAAGCAAGACCATATAAATTATTATTCATACATATATTAGCAAGTTTGATTAGGGATACTCCTGCCTCTGCCTTTACTATGTTACCTTCTACTGTTACATTATTTAATCTATCTAATTTTATTACTACACTGAAATGAGGACGGGCTAAAATTACATTAGAGCCTCCTCCTAGAATTATATATTTTATACAATACCCTTTTAAAAAAGTAATAAAATTAGTTAACTCTAGTACAGTAGAGGGATATACTAAATAATCTGCTGTACAATCTAGTTTATAAGTATTATATTTTTTTAAGTTTACATCTTTATAATATTCATAATTTCTAATAAAATTTTCTATCATTTATTATCAAATCCTTTAATATGTTATATATTCTTGTACTACTATCTTTTATTCCAATACTTCTTAAACTTGTCTTTATTTCTTTTAATTTATCTTTATCATTTAGTGTTTTATCTATTAGTTCTATTAGACTTCGGTCAGTCATATCTTTTTCTTCTAAGATAATACCTGCTCCTGTACTTACTAAATCCATAGCATTTTTATATTGATGGTTATTTACTACATATGGACTAGGTATAAATATGGATGGTACTTCTAATGCTGTTATTTCACTAATAGTAGAGGCTCCTGCTCTTGTCACCATTAAATCTGTTATTTTCATAACTGAAGGCATTTCATAAATAAATGGTAATACTTTTACATTATCTGGTACTCTTCTATCTTTTACTTTATCATAGTAACTATTTCCTGTAACGATGATTACATTATAGTTCTTTCCTCTAAACTTATCTATAAAACTAAATATTTTATCATTTATACTTCTACTTCCAAGTGAACCCATAACTATTAAAACTAATTTTTTATCTTTGTTAAGTCCTAGTTTTTCTTTAGTTGTTGGTTTTATACTAAGGGCTTTCTCACTACATGGATTACCAGTTAAAACAGCCTTATCTTTAGGAAAATCTTTTATTGTACTTTCAAAAGATACTCCTACTTTATCTGTATATCTAGATAAGAACTTATTTGCTAATCCTACAACACTATTTTGTTCATGAATAAATGTTTTCTTTCCTAACTTTTTAGCAGCATATATTACTGGAGCAGTTACATAACCACCACAACCGATAACTATATCTGGATCAAAATCTTTTATAATCATCTTTGCTTTTTTTATTGCTGATATAAAGCATGTTATTGTTTTTATATTATCTAATGTTAATTTTCTTTTTAATCCTCTTACTTCTAATGCTTCATATCTATATCCTAAACTAGGTATTAAATCTTTCTCCATTCTATCTGTAGTTCCTATATATAGTATCTCACTATCTGGTTCTTCTTCTTTTATTTTATTTATTATTGCAAGAGCAGGATATATATGTCCTCCTGTTCCTCCTGCTGATATTATTACTCTCACCAATATCACTCTCCTACTACATTATATCAAAATTATTTGAAAAAAGATATACTTTTTATTTGTTTTGTATATTATATGTGGTTTGGTATCTTTTAACTTAGATAATGATATAGCAAAAGAAAGATACTATTGTATCCTCCTATTCTATTACTATTTGAAATGGGTTTGAACTTGAACCTGTTGTTCCACTTTTTAATTTAGTTAATGATTTTAAATATACTGTTGGATATATTGCCTTTGCTAAATATACTTTATCTAATTTAAATATGCCTGTTGAAGGTATGTAATATGCATATGTTGTTGTTACGGTAGAAACTGAAGTCGTTCCAAGTGTCCATGTATCAGATGTTATTACACTATGCATCCAATTATTGTTTGTGCAGGCTGCAGTTCTATCATATTGAGCATTTGTTGCTGTACATGTACTTAAATCTGTTGCATACATGTAATCTGATAGATTTGGTAATGCAATCTTACCTGTCCATGTTGAAGAGTATGATGTATATGCTTTATCTTCGCTAGTGTATACTACATTTGCTGTTCCAGTACCACCATATCCTATTCTCCAAGTCGACTCAGATATCATACCTCTTGTAGTGGAATTTTTTATTCCAATTTTACTCATATCTAATGATTTAGATGGTGGTGGTGCACCTGTACCAAAATAGTATATGACTTTACCTGCTGTATCACCATTATAATACTTTTCATTCAAAAGTACTTTAATAGAAGATCTTGTCCAATCAGCTGTATTACCAGCAGATGAAGTGTTATTTGTATGATCTCTAGCTAGTGTGTCAATCGGATCATTTCTAATTATCTTAACTTTGCCATTAAAGATACCTATTATTCTCCATAACTCACATGTATCTGCGTTTTGATTAGAATAATCAGTACAATTAAAGTATATATAATTATTAGAGTTAAGTCCATAGTATCTGATATTACCATCATCTAATGGTGTGGATAATTTTCCTTTTCTATCATTCATAAGTCCTACAGAAGAGGCAAGATTATATGTAACACTATTATTATTTGTAGTACTTTTACTAGCATTATCATACAAATTAACAATATGGTTAACTAAATAAGCATCATCTTCATTATCTTCTTTTATACTAACTCCATCAGGTATTATTTTATATGGTTTTTGGTAAGTGCCAAGGCTAGTACCACTGATTAAAGTTTCTACATCAAGAACAAGCGTCGGATGTATAGATTTAGCCTCATATACATTAGTTGATGAAAATAATCCTGTTGAAGGTATGTAATATGCATATGTTGTTGTTACGGTAGAAACTGAAGTCGTTCCAAGTGTCCATGTATCAGATGTCATTACACTATGCATCCAATTACTATTTGTGCAGGCTGCAGTTCTATCATATTGAGCATTTGTTGCTGTACAAGTACTTAAATCTGTTGAATACATATAATCTGATAGATTTGGTAAGGCAATCTTTCCTACCCAATTTGGTGAGTATGATGTATATGCTTTATCTTCACTAATGTATACGTTATCAGCGGATCCAGTGTCACCATATCCTATTCTCCAAGTCGACTCAGATATCATATCTCTTGTTGCAGCATTTTTAATTCCAATTTTGCTCATTTCTAATGATTTAGATAGTGGTGGTGCACCTGTACCAAAATAATATATGACTTTGCCTGCTGTATCACCATTATAATACTTTTCATTCAAAAGTACTTTAATAGATGATCTTGTCCAATCAGCTGTATTACCAGCAGATGAAGTGTTATTTGCATGATCTCTAGCAAGGGATTCAATTGATTCATTTCGCATTATCTTAACCTTTCCATCAAATACTCCGACTACTCTCCATGTCTCACAAGTATCAGCAGTTTGATTAGAATAATCAGTACAATTAAAGTAGATATAATTATTGGGATTTACTCCATAATATCTTATATTTTCATCATTTAAAGGAGTAGATAATTTTCCTTTTCTATCACTCATAAGTCCTACTGAGGAAGCAAGATTATATGTAACACTATTATTATTTGTAGCACTCTTACTAGCATTATCATATAGATTAACAATGTATTTTTCTAAAGTATTAGCATTTTGATTATCTACGATTGTTGTACCACTAGGTATAATTTTATATGGATTTCTATATTCTCCAGTAGTTTTTTTGCTTATCATTACATCTGTTTTTAAATATAATGTTGGATATATTGCTTTTGCTAAATATACTTTATCTAAATTAAATATGCCTGTTGAAGGTATGTAATATGCATATGTTGTTGTTACGGTAGAAACTGAAGTCGTTCCAAGTGTCCATGTATCAGATGTTATTACACTATGCATCCAATTATTGTTTGTGCAGGCTGCAGTTCTATCATATTGAGCATTTGTTGCTGTACATGTACTTAAATCTGTTGCATACATGTAATCTGATAGATTTGGTAATGCAATCTTACCTGTCCATGTTGAAGAGTATGATGTATATGCTTTATCTTCGCTAGTGTATACTACATTTGCTGTTCCAGTACCACCATATCCTATTCTCCAAGTCGACTCAGATATCATACCTCTTGTAGTGGAATTTTTTATTCCAATTTTACTCATATCTAATGATTTAGATGGTGGTGGTGCACCTGTACCAAAATAGTATATGACTTTACCTGCTGTATCACCATTATAATACTTTTCATTCAAAAGTACTTTAATAGAAGATCTTGTCCAATCAGCTGTATTACCAGCAGATGAAGTGTTATTTGTATGATCTCTAGCTAGTGTGTCAATCGGATCATTTCTAATTATCTTAACTTTGCCATTAAAGATACCTATTATTCTCCATAACTCACATGTATCTGCGTTTTGATTAGAATAATCAGTACAATTAAAGTATATATAATTATTAGAGTTAAGTCCATAGTATCTGATATTACCATCATCTAATGGTGTGGATAATTTTCCTTTTCTATCATTCATAAGTCCTACAGAAGAGGCAAGATTATATGTAACACTATTATTATTTGTAGTACTTTTACTAGCATTATCATACAAATTAACAATATGGTTAACTAAATAAGCATCATCTTCATTATCTTCTTTTATACTAACTCCATCAGGTATTATTTTATATGGTTTTTGGTAAGTGCCAAGGCTAGTACCACTGATTAAAGTTTCTACATCAAGAACAAGCGTCGGATGTATAGATTTAGCCTCATATACATTAGTTGATGAAAATAATCCTGTTGAAGGTATGTAATATGCATATGTTGTTGTTACGGTAGAAACTGAAGTCGTTCCAAGTGTCCATGTATCAGATGTCATTACACTATGCATCCAATTACTATTTGTGCAGGCTGCAGTTCTATCATATTGAGCATTTGTTGCTGTACAAGTACTTAAATCTGTTGAATACATATAATCTGATAGATTTGGTAAGGCAATCTTTCCTACCCAATTTGGTGAGTATGATGTATATGCTTTATCTTCACTAATGTATACGTTATCAGCGGATCCAGTGTCACCATATCCTATTCTCCAAGTCGACTCAGATATCATATCTCTTGTTGCAGCATTTTTAATTCCAATTTTGCTCATTTCTAATGATTTAGATAGTGGTGGTGCACCTGTACCAAAATAATATATGACTTTGCCTGCTGTATCACCATTATAATACTTTTCATTCAAAAGTACTTTAATAGATGATCTTGTCCAATCAGCTGTATTACCAGCAGATGAAGTGTTATTTGCATGATCTCTAGCAAGGGATTCAATTGATTCATTTCGCATTATCTTAACCTTTCCATCAAATACTCCGACTACTCTCCATGTCTCACAAGTATCAGCAGTTTGATTAGAATAATCAGTACAATTAAAGTAGATATAATTATTGGGATTTACTCCATAATATCTTATATTTTCATCATTTAAAGGAGTAGATAATTTTCCTTTTCTATCACTCATAAGTCCTACTGAGGAAGCAAGATTATATGTAACACTATTATTATTTGTAGCACTCTTACTAGCATTATCATATAGATTAACAATGTATTTTTCTAAAGTATTAGCATTTTGATTATCTACGATTGTTGTACCACTAGGTATAATTTTATATGGATTTCTATATTCTCCAGTAGTTTTTTTGCTTATCATTACATCTGTTTTTAAATATAATGTTGGATATATTGCTTTTGCTAAATATACTTTATCTAAATTAAATATGCCTGTTGAAGGTATGTAATATGCATATGTTGTTGTTACGGTAGAAA
>OIYS01000298.1_pt1 | contig 37263 bp, 45 predicted proteins | sample 1588271 | NCBI WGS metagenome assembly OIYS01 (sample SAMN03283286) | human gut metagenome | biome: human-associated habitat; material: feces | host: Homo sapiens | place: Peru | collected 2012
TCAACTTGGTAGAGCACTTGGTTTGGGACCAAGGGGTTGCAGGTTCAAATCCTGTTTTCCCGACCATTTAAGTTATTAAACTATCACATTGTTGATAGTTTTTTTATCCCCTTGATTCCAAACCTATAAACTATTTAACTATATTATACTTATATATTTCTAATATACATAAAAGCAAAACATTTCCCGTAATATTCAAAGTTAAAATTCACTATATAATTTTTTTATATAAAAAATTTAAATTTTCTTTTTTTATTGAAAATCCTGTACCATGATCGTGTACTTGTCCTTGTCTTTTTCCAGATTTAAATATACCAATTTTAAAAGTTATTTTAATTATTCCTTTATTTAATAATTCTATAAATTTATCAAAAGAATAAGCTTCGTAAAAAACAATATCTTTATATTTAAAATATTCTTTGCCATTAACTGTCTTTTTTTCTGCTTCAACAAACGTTAAAAATTGTAATTTTCTTTTAAATTTATCCTTAATTAATTTGAAAGACCAGCTAATCTCATTGTCTATTAAGTTTAAATCATTATTTAAAATGTTCAGTCTAATTTTTTCCTCATCTGTATTTATTTTTATTGTTTGTTTATATTTTGCACCTAGGTTTGTAATTTTATTAGCAAACACATCACAATTTACGATTTTATATTGTTTGAAATCTTTGTCTGGGTATCCATATTGTTTTCTTAATCTCTCGATTTCAAATAAATAATCGCCATCTGGAGTGGCATTAAAAAGTGTTATATATGAATTGGAAAAATTTCTTTGTGCCTTTAATTCAAATATATTTAAATCAGGTATTTCTAAATTGTTTTCATCAGTATTAAACATAAATTCTAATGTGTATCCAACTCCTGTACTTCCAACTCTTTTGCTTTCTATCCAGCCAATCTTTTTTATTTTGTCAAATTTTTCTTTAATTTTTAATATTTCATCTTTCATAATTTCACCTCTTATATATATCATACTATTTTAATTATCTAAATCCTTTTTTTTATAAAAATTTCTACATATTTCACTAAATGTACATAATACCTTTAAGATGAATTTTGTTTGTATCTATGTTATAATAATATATGGTGATGTCTATGAATAATAAAATAATTGAAAATATGAAAAAAAATAATAAAAATTTGTCTAAATATGCTTGTAGAGATGAGGATGCTTATAGATTAAAGGATATAAAAGAAAGTTTTAGAACTCCTTTTTTTAGAGATATCGATAAAGTAATTTATTCTTTATCATATGTTAGATATATAGATAAAACACAAGTATTTACTAATAGAGAAAATGATATGATTAGTAAAAGAATGACTCACGTACAAATGGTAAGTAGAATAGCCCGTACGATAGGAAGAGCTCTTAACTTGAATGAAGATTTAATTGAAGCAGCAAGTTTGGGGCATGATTTAGGTCATGTGCCATACGGGCATGTTGGAGAAAAAATTTTAAGTGAATTAAGTCAAGAGTATGGAGAGGGGTATTTTAATCATAATGTACAAAGTGTTAGAACTCTTTTAAATATTGAAAATAATGGATTAGGAAGCAATATAACTATACAAGTTTTGGATGCGATTTTTTGTCATAATGGGGAAATTCTCGAAGGTGAGTATGCTCCAGTAAAAAAAACAAAAGAACAGTTCTTTGAAGAGTATAAAAAAAGTTATACTGACAAGAATATATTAAAGGAAGTAAAACCGATGACACTTGAAGGATGTGTTGTTAGAATAAGTGATATCATCGCATATATAGGTAGAGATATAGAAGATGCAGTAAGATTGGGTGTCGTAGGACTTGAAGAAATACCAAAAGAAATTGTAGATGTTTTAGGTATTACTAATTCTGATATTGTAAATACTATTGTTACCGATATTATAAATAATAGTATTGATAAAAATTATATTAAAATGTCTTCTAATATAAATATAGCTCTTAATAAACTAATTGAATTTAATTACATCAATATATATAATAAAGCAAATACTACTAATGAATTAAATAATATTAAATTAATGTTTAAAAATTTGTTTGATTTGTATTATAAACAAGTAGTTGAAAAGGCTTATGATGAAGACATATTTAAAGTTTACTTACTTAACATGGATAAATCATATATAGATGAGACATCACAAGCTCGTAAAGTTATAGATTATATGGCAGGAATGACAGATGATTTCTTTATAAAACAATATAAAAAATATTTTGAATAATGTAAAGTTTATAAAAATAAATGTAGAAAATCCAAAATAACACTTTTATCGTGATATAATTATAGGGTGATGTATAATGAAAAAAAAGAAAACAAATGCAAAAAATAAAAAAGGAATATTCCACAAAATATTGAGTATATTACTTTTACTTAATTCTTTAGGTTTTTTGGGAGTTTTATTGTATATAGATTTACTTCCAACTAAATATTTAATTGTTATAGCAATTGTGATAGCTGTTATAAATGTAATTTGTGTGCCATTTTTAAATTTTAAAAGATTAAAAAAGAAACCAAAAAATATAATTTCTGTCTTTTCTATAATTTTAATTTTATTATTTTCTATTGCTAATTTTTATATTTGTAGAACTTTGGGAGTTTTATCTAGTAATGGTGATAGTAAATATAAATTAGAGCATTATTCAATAATTGTTTTAAAAGATTCAAAATTTAATAAATTAAAGGATATTGAAGATGAAACTGTTGGATTTTTTGAAAATTCAAAAGGATCGGAAGAGGCTAAAAAAAGGTTAAGAAAAACTGTAAAGGTTGATTATAAGGCATATAAAAATTCTGATTCATTAGTAGAAGACTTATTAAATAAAAAAATAAATGTTATTATGATTGAAGATTCTATAAAAAAATTAGTTGAAGAAGAACATTCTGATTTTTCAAGTTTGACTAAGGAATTAACAAAATTTACCGTAAAGGTTAAAGTTGAATCCACTTTGAAGGACGTCAAAGTCACTAAAGAACCTTTTGCAATTTATATAAGCGGTATTGATACTTATGGCGAAATTTCTTCCGTATCAAGAAGTGATGTTAATATTGTTATGCTTGTAAATCCATCTACAAAACAGGTTTTATTAATTTCAATTCCTAGAGATTATTATGTTCAATTACATGGTACAACTGGAGTTAAGGATAAATTAACTCATGCTGGAATTTATGGAATAGATATGTCGGTTAAAACTTTAGAAGATCTATTACATACAAAAATTAATTATTATATTAAAGTTAATTTCACTTCTGTTATTGATATAGTTAATTCTTTAGGAGGGGTAGATATATATTCTGAATATACATTTGTGTCATATTCTGGATATAGTTTTAAAGCTGGAATGAATAAAGTAGATGGTGAAGAAGCCTTAGATTTTGTAAGGACTAGAAAAGCATTTGCAGATGGAGATAGACAAAGAGGTAAAAATCAACAAGCTTTAATAGAGGCTTTAATAAGAAAGGCTACAGATAAATCTATCATTACTAAATACAATTCTTTATTATCTGCAATAGATGGTAAATATCAAACTAATATGAGTATAAAAAAAATAACAGCACTAATTAAAATGCAGTTAAATGATATGCCTAAATGGAATGTGACTTCTTATAGTTTATCAGGTACTGATAGTAGCAATTATACTTATACATATAATCAATTATTATATGTAATGGAACCAGATAATGAAAGTGTTGAAGGTGCAAAAAGTTTAATTAATAGTGTTTTAAGAGGGAATGTATTAGATTCTACTTATAACAATATTAGTGATGAATCTAATAGTGTAAAAAAAGTAAATTCTAATCAAACTAATAATAATTTGACACCTAAACAAGAGGTAAAACAAGCTTCTAAAGAAATAGAAAAAATAGAAGAAGAAAAAAATGAAAATGATAATTTAAATAACGATGATAAAATTGTTGATTCTAAGGCAGAGACTTCTAAATTAGAAGACGATGATCAGAAAAAAGAGCAAGATGAAAAAGAATCTAAAGTAGATGATTTTGAGAATGTTATTAATAAATAAAAAGGGTTTAAGCATAACTTAAACTCTTTTGTTTACCTATTTGAAAATTAATTGTCCTATTTTCTTTACTAGCATCTTTAACAAGTACTATTACTTTATCACCAATTTTATACTTGTTTTTTGTATTTTTTCCTATTATTAGTTTTCTATCATTATCAAAACTATATTTATCATCTAACATGTTTTCGAAACTTACTTTACCAGATATATTATTGTTTGTTCTTACAAACATACCATGTTGATATACCTCACTTACTATTCCTTCAAATCTATCTCCTATATGATTTTCCATATATTCAGCCATTGCCATAGCTTTTCCTTCATTTTCCATATCAAAATCTATTTTTTCTAATTTAGATGCAGATTTACTTATTTCATTTAATTCATTTTCTAAATTATCTATGCTTTCTTTACTATAATCAAAATCATTTAATTCAGATATTACTGTATGAATCATAAAGTCAGCTACCCTTCTTATAGGAGAGGTAAAATGACAATATAAAGGTAATTGTAGAGCAAAATGGCCACAATTTAAAATATCATATTTAGCTCTTTCCATTGCCTTTAATAAATAACTTCTAAATATACCGTTCGAGTCTACCTTTTTTATTTGTTCAAGAATACTGTTTATTGAGTATTCATTTATTGATTTGCATTTATTAATGTTAACTCCAGATGCTTTTAATAAATCTATAATTGAATTAATTTTTTCTTCTTTTGGATATTCATGCACTCTAAATATAAAAGGTAACCAAGAATAATTTTGAGCTACTGTTGTATTTGTTATGACCATAAAATTTTCAATTAATTTCTCAGCAACACCTCTTTCATCAGTTTTAAAATCAACTGGTTTTCCATAATTATTTTGTATAAGTTTTATATCAGAAATATCAAAATCAAGATAATTTCTTTCTTCTTTTTTTCTTTCTAGGATATTATTTAATTCATTCATTATTTTTAATTGATTTAGAAAAGGTGTATATTTATCTAACTTTTCTCCATTTAAAACTTTGTTAACCTCACTATATTTCATAGCTTTTCTAGAATTAATAACTGAATCATAAATATTATAATTAACGATATCTCCGTTTGAATTTATTTCCATTTCACAAGATTTAGTTAATCTATCTACTCCTTCATTTAAAGAACAAATACCATTTGATAAAATGTGAGGAAACATAGGAATGCAGGTATTGTTTATATAATGACTTGTGCATCTATTTAATGCTTCATCAAATAGTTTTGACCCTCTCTTAACATAATGACTTACATCAGCAATACTTACTATTAATTTGTAATTACCATTTTCTAATTTTTCTACAAAAATTGCATCATCTCTATCTTTTGTATCATCACAATCTATAGTAAATATTTGTTTTTCTCTTAAATCAATTCTGTTTATGATGTCTTTAGGGCTTACTTCTTTTGGTAATTTATTTGCCTCTTCTAATACCTCTTTTGAAAAATCAATAGGTACATTGTATTTAATAGCTATTAATCTAACATCTATTCCAGGGTCATTTTTATGACCAATAGTTTTAATTATTTCTGCTTTGTAACATCCATTTTTTAGTTCATTACTAACATTTACTAATACCATTTGTCCATCTATTAAATTTCTTAATTCATTTTTATTTATATCGATTTTTATGTGTTCATAGTTATTGTAGGGTTTGAGATTTATTCCGTTTTCATCCACTATAACTTGATATATAATATTACCTGTTTCTCTTTTTAAAATACTCTTAATTTTTCCTCCAAAATTTTTATTTCTACCATTTGTAATTGAATGAACAATAACTGTATCTCCATTTAGAGCACCATTTAAATTTTCATTATTAATAAATATAGTATAGCCATCTTTTGTATGAACAAATCCATTTCCTGTTTTATTTATTTCTATTTTTCCATATGCAAAACCTAATTCATTAGTAAATATTCTGTATCCTTTTTTGTCATCAAAAAACAAACTTCCATTTTCGATAAGGGAGTCAATTACCCTATTAAAAATTTCAGTTTGCTCTAAGCCTTTAATATTTAATTTCTTTTTGATTTCATTTAATGTATGAAATTTATTTTCTTTTTTAAAATATAACATTACTAATTTTGATAATTCTTCCATATACACTCCTACTTTCACATATATTTTATCATATTATAAATTTGAAAGTAAAGTAAAATTTAAATTTAATATAAAATTTAATTGACATAAAAAGAATATAAGTGTAATATACTACTGGATTGGGAGTGTATTATGAATCTTAAATTAAAAATTATAGGATCAAGATTGTGTGCTTTAATAGCTGCAGGAGCTTTGTTAGTGTGTGCAAAAGAAAGTAGTAAAAAAAATAATTCTGTTAAAGGTCAGATTGGTTTTTACGTTAGTGGTTCTAGTGGTGTTAAATCTGAAAGTGGAATGTATTCATATATTATAAATAAAAAAGGTTTTAGGCAAGATAAGATAGAACATAAAAATATAATAAGTATTGCAAAATCTAATGGAGTTAGAAAATATGGCGATAGCAGTTTAGAAAAAAGATCATGTGATTGGTATAAAAAGAATATGAAAATTATATTACCAGATAGTTTTGATAATCAAAATAAAGATTGGTTTAATTGTGATGATTTTGATTGTGGTTTAGAATGTGAAGAGTTACAAGATTGCTTGGGTGATACTTATAATATAATAAGGACTAAAATAATTTTAAAGAAGGATATTGATAATAAATTTCAAACTAGTGATAGTATGAGTAGTGTTGCAATTTATTATAAAAATAACCTTGTAGCCTATAAACAAACGGGTATAGGGAGTGAATGTAATAATATTAAAAAATCACTTATTGGAAATGTTGACGAGGCTATATCTACTTTGTATGATTATGGAATACTTAGTAACTGGAAAGAGACAACGATAGAAGATATTTGTAATTATCAAGAAAAATTGAATAATGAAAAAGTTTATATTAAAAAATGAGTCTATGTTATAGGCTCATTTTGATTTAATTGTTCATAATGCATAACTATTTTTCTATCATAATCCATAATTTTTCCACTTGGTAATAATAACATTCTTTTTATATTTAAATTATCTACAAATTCTAAATTATGTGATACTACAAGTATAGTTCCTTCAAAATTTTTAAAAGTATCAGCTATAATTATTTGAGTCATAGGATCTAAGTGGTTAGTAGGTTCATCTAAAAGTAATGTATTAGCGCCACTTAAAGATATTTTTGCTAAAGCAACTCTACTTCTTTCTCCAGGAGATAAGATGTTGATTTTTTTATATACATCATCTCCTGAAAATAAAAATCCACCAAGAATTTTTCTTAATTCATATTCTTCTTTGTTAAATTCATTAAAATTTTCTATAATAGTTTTATCATTTTCTAGTATTTCATGCTCTTGAGCATAGTATGCTATTTTAGTTTTTTCACCAATTATTACCTTACCAGAGTTAGGTGTTAAATAATTCATAATTAGTTTTAATAGAGTTGTTTTACCAATACCATTTTCACCTACTATTAAAAATTTTTCACCTCTGCTTAAATCAAAAGTTAAGTTTTCATATAATAAATTATCAATTGTATATCCAAATGTTAAATTCTTACAAGCTAGTGGTATAGAATAACTAGGGTAATCAATTTTCATTTTAATTTTTGCATATCTATCGTTTTTTTCTAGAACAACCTTTTCTTTTTCTAGCCTTTCAAGTTTTTTAATTCTATCTTTAGCGATATTAGCTTTTTTTTCATTTCCTCTAATATATTTACTAATTATTTTTTTTAATTTCTCTTCTTCTTTTATTTGTTTTGTATAAAGTTTTTCTTGCGCTATTTTTCTTGCGCTTTTAACTTCTATATATTTTTTATAATTGCCATTAAAAAATTCAATGTTGTGTTTAATTTTATCTATATGTAAAGTTTTATTTGTTACTTCATTTAAAAAATCAGTGTCATGAGAGATAACAAGAACTAATCCATGATATTTTTTTAAGTAGTTTATAATATAATCTTTTGTGTCAATGTCAAGATGATTAGTAGGTTCATCTAAAAGCATTATTTCAGGTTTTGAATATAACAATCTTGCAAATGCAATTTTAGATTTTTGACCACCAGATATATTTTTCAATTTTAAATCTAAAAGATTATTGTCAATATTCATTCCTGTTATAATTTTTAATAAAGTATTTTCAGCATTATATTCATCATAATAAATTAGCTTATCTTGAATTTTTGAAACCTCTTTTAATTTTTGCTTCATTTTTGAATCATCGTTAATTAAAGCTATTTCTTTATAAAGTTTTGTTAATTTGTCGTTCAATTTTTCTATAGGTCTGCCAAGTAATAAATATTCAAATACGGTTATATCGTCATTTGGAATCTCATCGGTTATAACTTGAGGTAAAAAACCAATATTTGAATTATTTTTAATAATTATTCTTCCACTATCAGGTAATACTTTACCTAGTATTACATTAAATAATGTAGATTTGCCTGCACCATTAACACCAACAATTCCAACTTTATCATATTCATTTATTTTGCCTGAAACATTATCAAATATTGTTTGCAATCCAAAAGATAAACAAAGATTTTGTATGTTCATGTGTACCTCCATTTTAAATAAAAGACTAACACTGGTAGTGGTTAGTCTTTCACTTGATATTTTGTATCAATTTTATTTAACGAACTAAAAGTTCGAATCTTTCAATGGCAGGGGTAGCAAGAGTCGAACTCACATCAGCGGTTTTGGAGAGTTTAAAAAATCCATTTGAAAAAATACAAAACTAAGTAAAACAAAGGGAAACTAACCATTTGTATATTGTCATTATACGCTATAATTCGATTAAAAACAATACTTTTGCCACCAAAAGTGCCACCAAATCACATCAAAAAATGGTATAGTAGTTTTCTAGACCGTGTGTATCACAAAAATAGCTAGAAACTACAAAAAAACCCACAAATCAAGGGAAATGTGGGGTTTTTATATACTTATATTTTCTTTATTATATTCAGTCAAATTAATTATGGGGTCAAGCTTAAGTTCATTATTATTGTCAAAAATGGCAGTTATGCCACCAATTAACGTTTTTCTTAATTCAGGGGAAAGAGTTTCAATAGCATCATTAAACTGTTTTAATTTAGGATTATTATCAAGTATATACTTTTTGCATAATTCCATACTACTATCTAACTCATCATTGGTAACTTGTTTTTGGGTTAAAAAATCTAAAGCATTAAATATATCTTCGGAATTTGATAATTTAGAATCATTTGTAATAATAGATAGTAACGTAAGTGGGTTGACTCCATTATCCACAATATTACTTTGATTATAAATACTATCAGCCATCATATTTACTATTTTTTGATCCTGCACTAGATTACTGTGAGTATATATTCTCAAAGTAGTTGATGGTTCAGAATGTCCAAGCCTTCTAGCAACATCCTGTGGTGGAATACCTATAGACAATAAATATGTAGCATGACTATGTCTTATGTCATGTATTGTTATTCTTTTTAAATTATTTTTATCTATAAATTTCCTCCACAAAATTGTAAGATTATCAGGATGCCAAACACGATTTAAATTTTCTTCCCCTCTAAACACATAATCATTTTCAGTAGGGTTAAATCCATTATCTATTTGTTGTTGCTTATATTTCATTAAGGTATCATATACTTCATTAACAACAATAGCTTTACGAACACTTTTATCTGTTTTAGGATGCACTGCAACAAGTGTGTCATCTACTATCTCTATAACATTGTATTTTCTCATGAAATCTGGAGACTCTAAAAGTTCTTTAGTAACAACAATTAATTCTCGTTCTACATTGATAATACAAGTTGTATAAAATTTTGTAGTTCCATTTTGTACAAGTGGCATTTTTCTTCTAGTGATATCACTCCATTTTAAACCGAACAATTCACCACGTCGAAATCCTGTATTAAACAAAGTAAAAATTGCAGTTTTAAATCTTAAACTGCAATTTTCTAAAAGTTCAAATACTTCTAACATTTCTTCAAGACTATAATAATCTCTTTTTTGAATTTTAAGTTTTGGTGGATTTACTACAAATTCGGCAGGATTAGTTAATACCCATTTTTTCTTTTTGGCATAATTAAATATAGATGTTATTAGCTTATGGCAATGACAAACGTAGGTTTCACTTAAAGGTTGTCCATCTCTTTGTCTAACTGCTTTTCTCATTTTATCATAAAGCTTTTCTAAGTCTTGTTCAGTAATATTTCTAAGTTTAATATCACCAATTTCCTTAAGAATCCAATTATTTAATAATTGTTTATATCCTCTAACAGTGGTTATTGATCTTCTTTGATATTTTTCATCATCCAAATATATCTTAGCTGTTTGAGTAAATGTATAACCACCATTTTCAATTTTGAGTCCTTCTTCTTTCATTTGTTTTTGAATTTCTTTTAATTCATCTCTTCTTTTTATAGCATCCTCTTCAGTACCATAAACTCTTTCAACAATTCGATCACGAGTTCCATCATCTCGAAATCCATTGCTTAATTCTATTCTATATATTCCTTCTGATTCTTGATAAATATTTTTAATTTTATTATTATTTATTTTACCTATACATAAGTCCTCCTAAACATATCTTTTATTTATTTTTTTATCTTCATTAATAAGTATTTTGTTACTTGAGATATATTTTTCAATATCTTTTGTATCAAAATAATTTAATTTTCCAATTTTAACAACAGGAATAAATCCGTTTCTAATTGCCTCGTTTAAACCATAATTAGTAATAGCAGGATATCTATTCAAAACTTCTTTTGTTTTTAATAAAACTTGTTTACCATTACTAACTTCGTTTTGTTCTTGATATTTTTTTATTATTGTTCCAATTTCGATTAACATATCTCCAAAATTATTATTCAATAAACATTCCTCTTATAATTAAACCTCCCTTATATTGATTTCATTTCTTCCGAATATAATCCAAACTCACGATTATAAAATTTATCAAAATTATTTATAATTCTTTTACTATAGTTAACAATCGTATTTAAAGAATCATCTATTTCCTTAAAGTCTTTATCTTTGCTCCAAGCATAAAGATATGAAAGTGAATAATCATTAGGATTCATACCTAAATATTTTGAAACAACATACGCAATTGCCTCTGCCTCAGTTTCATATTGATTTCTATGTTCATCATACATTTTATGATTATTTTCTAAATGCTTATGTGCTAGAGAATGAGCATACTCATGAATTAAAACTTTCATTTGTATTAAACTTCCTAACCCTTTTTTTACTACAATTGTTTTATTGCTATGATCACAATATCCTTTAACTGTGCCATCAAGTTCTTTAAATTCAACTTTAAATCCATCATTATATATAGTTTTTATAAAACAATCCATAATATCTTCAGCCCTCATGTCATTTACGACAGGATTAAGCTCTGCATCTATTGTATCCATAGGAATAGTAGTATCCTTAACATCAAATACATTTCCTAAACTAAATCCTGATAATTTTTGTTTATAAAAACTGACTGTATCATCGTTTTTGTCTTTATATTTTTTCTTTTCTTCATCAGTTAGAGAAAAATATGATTTAATGTCATAAGTATTATCACGAACTTTTATTTTTACTAGATTATAAAAATTGGGGATAAAAATTTTTATCCCCTTACTATCTTTGTTTAACATATATCCCATATCTTTAATTGTCTTAAATGAAGTTACATATTCTGCGTTTGGTCTTTGAACCCATATAAGCATCTGATTATTAAAAGAATAATTATTAAAGTTGATTATATTATCTAGAAACTTTTTAATATCAGATTCACTTTTAAATTTTTCTATGGCAATCTTTTTTAGATCTATTAAAATATTTTTTAATTCAGTTTCTATATTTTCTTTTACTTTATCATCTTTGTTTTTACGAAATTCAAACCCAAGTTCATTAATCTTTTTTAATTTTTCTTCTACTATAAATTATTCCTCCTAAATTTTAACGTTATATAATTCATAAAAAGAATACGAATTATAATCTATCGTACCCAATTTATACATATCTTCTGACAATGCAATGTCACTTGTACTAAAAGTTCTAGTATCTATATTATAAATTAAATCTATTCTTTCTTTGTATTCATCATCATTTATTCGTGCAAAAAGTAATTTATTCCCAAAATCAACATCATAATAAATATCAAATTTCCAATCGTCAATATCATTTATATCGTTAATATCTCTAATTACTTGATACATTAATTTTTCTAATTCATTATAATCATTATTAGTCATTGCGTTAAACTTTTGTCTATTAACAAAAAACTCAAAATCAGAGTTATACGTTTTCCAATGAACTGATTCTGTTAAATAATTTTCAGCATAGTTTCTAGCAATTTCAATTTCTCTATCAGTAAGTTTTTTTACATCTTCATGAATAACGAAAGCGTAGTGATTTAATAATTCTATAGTCATACGATCAATTCTATCCATAAAATAAGTAGTAGATACTAATTTTCTTATTTCATTATTTGTAAGTCTTTCTATAAAATCCCTCCTATATTCTTATATTTTTTAGTTTGATAATTTCTATATTTTTAATCTTTGTAAAATCCACAATTAATTCATTTTCATTTCTTCCCTTAAAACAAGCTAGAATGTCATTTTTATTTATGCTTGATTTTACAATTATATTACCTTCAAAACGTCTAGCAAACCATTCAGCTGTTTTATAATCATCAGTCCAAGATAAAGCGTTATAATTGCTTTTACTATAAGTACCACGATAAATTGTAACTTCATTAGGCAAGTGTTTTATATATTCTAATTCATCATCAGACATCAACAAATTTTTATCACTATGTTTAAATAAATTTAATGACATAGTAGGAGTTACATTTTTGTCTGCATTAGGAAACTCCGTGTCAATCCAAATATCCTTTAAATAATAATTATAATCTTCTTTTGATAAATACTCTTTAATCAGTCTAAAAAACAATAAATGATATGGTTTATTCATCATAAATAAAATATCAATAATACTATTAGCATTATTTATGTCTTTTTCTCTTTGTTTTATATATTTATTAAAGTTTGATTTATTGTTAATTACATCCAAAAAGATATATTTGTCTTTTTCCATAAATGGTGTAGGGTTATTTGCTATGAATGGATGATAAACAATAAATGAAAATTCTTTATTAACGACAGGTTTAATATTTAAATAATCTATGGCTATTTCTTTAATTTGTTCTAAATCTGTTTTCATATATTTATGTTTCCAATTTGGACATCATAGTCTAGTTCAGAATCAACAAAATTTTTGAGTTTTTGTTTCATACCTAACATTAGAGTTACATCACTTGTTAAATCAGGTGAAAACTCTTCAAAGTGCATATTTTCAAATTCGTTATGACAACTATCCAAAAACCTAGAATAACGAAGTCCAACTTTTCCTTCCATAATAACTAAATCACAAAAGAAATTTCCATCTTCAAATGTTGCTAAATCATAATAATCCTCATAATCTAAATCTTCTGCATCAAGTATAATTTTTTCTAAATCTGCAAGATTTCTATTACAATTGAATTTACAATTATAATTAGCATCCAAATATCTAGGAAAATTCTTTTTAATAACATTTAATGCATAATCAGTAGCTTTATCATAATCATCAGCATCAAAATATTTAGCAGAGTGGAATGCTTTATCATCAAACATATTATTCATATCAGAGCAACTTCTATCACCTATGACAACCATTATTTGATCTGAAACTCTACACATACAAGACCATATATGTAAATCATTTTCAACATTTTTGTCTGCATATATAGTCAATTGCAACCCTTGTTCTCTACAATTATTAAATACATTATAACAGCCATTAAATGCTGGATTTAATTTTGCTAATTTACTTTCCAATACTTCAAAAAACTTTTCACTTAACTCAAAACTGCAATTTTTTTCAAACAATATTTTATCACTCCTATATATTTACTTTTTTAAAAGTATAGTTATAATCTTTTTCTAATTTGTTCATCATTTCATCGAAAACAAAATCATAATATTCATTTTCTTTACAAGTACTATAAAAGTATTCTTTTATTTCTTCTCTAGAAAGATTAAATCCATAATTTTTAATTATTAATTCAGCCATTGTTTTTGCTTCAGTTTCAATATTTATAATCTCTTCCGTAGTAATATCTCGAACGTCCATATATTCAGATGTTAATTCATTATCTAAGAATATTTTTTCTGCTTTATTTATGGCAAGTTCTAAATCTTCCTCTTCAACAGGAATTATTTTTTCTAACTTTAACTTCACATTTATGTATTTAGTTATTTAAATCATCTCCTATTCTAATTCAACTTTATTCATATTATTAATTACTTTATTTTTTCTAAACTCATTTAAATCAAAACACTCAATTTGATATTCTTTTGGAGTTGTTGGCAAACTAACTATTTTATATTTTAGTGGGTATTTAGCAATTGGAACAATGGTAGCCTTAATAGGATGCATTCTTGTCCCCATAAATATTGCCTCACCAAATTGAAACTTCATTAATTCATCAGGCATCATTAACTCTCTACCCATAAGGGATTTATCATTTGATATGTTATAGTCTAATTGTTCCAATCTACTTGATGTTGAAATTCTTTCACTTGAAATTGTATATTTGCCAAGTCTAGAAGAAATTTCACGAGCTGTCTCATTATCTGCAGTTAACAAGTAAATCCAATTAGTACAATTTGATTTAATCGTACCAGCTTGTTCTTTATATGCCTCTTTTAATTGATCAAAATCCTGTAGTACTAAATAGAACCTAATATTTCTAGAACGTGCTACCTGAATTTTATGACTCATATTTATAGGTGGCATAGAACTGAACTCATCACATATAAAATTAACTCTAACAGGCATTTTACCATCAGACGTTTTTTGAGCAGAGTTGACTAGTGCTTGATAACATTGATCTATGAACAATGATGCAAGTTCATGTCTTGATTCTTTCTCATCAGGAATGATTAGATAAACTGCAGTTTTTTCTTTTCCTATGTCATCTAATTCAAAATCGGTTCGACTTGTTAAATTAGCAATACCTGTATCACTGAATATTTTGATTACAGTTGCAAGGACTGAAAACAAAGTAGCTCTAGTTTCACCTTTAGCAAAAGATCCTGTAGCATAACTCATTTTTGCAAGATTGCCAAATGGCTTTTGTTGAAAGTACAAATCTAAGGAATTAAATCTATCAATAGTTTTAGCACCGTGTTCAACAAGTAAATTATAAATTGAATATAAGTGAACTTGTTCTTCTTTAGGAGCATCCTCGATAATGGCATAACACAAAGCAGTTAAAACTGATGTTGCAGATTTTTCCCAATACATATCTTTTGAAGAAAGATTTTTTGTTAATGATTTAGAAAAATTTTCTATTATATCACCTGCAAGATCAATATTATTTTCTTTATAATATTTATAAGCAAGATGTAATGGATTCCAACCATCACTAGATAGGGCATCTCTTAAATTGATAACTCTTATTTTATAGTTTTGTTTCCTTAAAAAATCAGAAGTATGAGAAAACAATTCACCTTTAACATCGTTGATAACCATTGATTCTCCAGCATATCCTAAGTTAAAAATCAAAGGCATTATTTCACAAATAGTTTTGCCACTACCTGTTGAACCGATTATTAAAGTATGATCATATGAATCAGAGTAATAGTATTTACCATCCATGAAAGTTACAGGAATACCACCACTTTTTAATTTTTCTCCAATATTCCAAACTTTAAATTGTTTTTTAATTTCTTTTTTAGTTGCCCAACGTGAACTACCATATTCATACGAACCATCCTCATCAGGCATTTTCTTTATTTTTTGAAGCTTTAGTTTTAAATCTCTATCATATTTAAGAATAAATAACATAATGATTGCTGATAAAAGAATAGTACCAAATAGCAAACTAATATCTTTTAACTGAAAAAAAGAATGAAATATATTAATATTCCACGTTAGATTTATGTTACTTTTAATAATAGTAGTTAAGTTATAACAAATATTAGCAGATACAAAAAAGATACATATGTAAATTAATATGTATTTAAATACTTTTTTTATTAACATCCCTCCAATAAAAAAAGACCAACTATTAAGTCGATCTAATTAACATTTATTCTAATTTTTTTTATTACTCAAAATTATTAAGACTACCACAATTAAATCTAACAAAATTAAAATTGTTGTTAGTATGTCACTAAGTCCTATATTAATAATAATACCAGCAAAAATTAAACCTATAATTATAGCCTTTATTATTGTTAGCTTTTTAAAAACTTTATCACTTCTAATTTTCCCAACAGCTGTTAGTCTTTTATCTAACCATTCTTTTCCATATACATGATAATCTTTATTATCATGTATAAATAAGTCATAAAAAATAGTTATAAATATTACACTAAACCAATTACTACGTTTTTTCATATTATATTTATATTACTCCTTTCAAACTATAAATTACTATTTTTCCAATTTATTTCTTTTTTTTGTTCTTCAAGAGATTTTAATAGACCATCAACAATATTATTAAAATGTGATAAATCAGTAATATTATTTTTATATTGTGTTGGCTCTGTTAAATAAGGCAATGGTTTCATATCTAAGTAAATATTTTTTCTATTATTTGCTCCAATTATGTATGATTTATTATTAACTATTATTCCATTATTTTTTAAATCTAAATTATTTTTTATTAATTCTAAAGCAACAATTTCTTGATTTAATAATTTATCTTTTTCCAACAATTTTAAAATTGCTTGACTAGAATTTGGTTCTATAATAATTTCAATATGTTTTTGAACAATAGGTTTATAACATAACTTAAATATCAAATCCATAAATTTTGTAAGTAAAATGCATATTACTATAAGTATAATGTCAATAAAGAACGATGCTGTAAATAATTGAGTAAACGAACTATTTTGACCTGTTAATCCCCAAACTTCTAATTTATATTGCCAGTAATCACTTTTATAAAATCCAAAAATTATACTATATTTATATATTGCTATTAGTATTGCAACTATAACTATAATAATACTACTAATCTTTAAAAATTTAGCTTCCTTCAATCCCCACGATTTATATTTTTCTCTTTCCTCATTATTAAATTTAATAGGAAAATTATAAAATTCTTTCATTTGTATACCACCGTTAATATTATACCAAAGAATCATAATTTTTTCCATTGATTTGGCTTGTTTTATGATTATATCTTCAATATTTTGATACTAACCTTAATTATATTTTTACATTATAATTATTTATCATTTTTAATTCATTTAAAGACCAAGCATTTGTTAATAATTCTTCCAAAAATAATCCTTTATTATTATATAAAGAAATTACTTCACCTTTGATATTAGCATCATAATTTGTTATACCCATATTTTTATTATTATAATCTAACTTTCTTTTTTCATATTCTGATAAATCATCTTGATATTTATTTATTAAACCATCATTAGCAAGAAAAACAAGATAATTGCAAGCAGTATCAATATTGTTTTTATTGAAAGAATATAATAACGGCATATTAGTATTATCATCCATATACTTAACAAAGATACAATTATCTTTATCAGTTACAATTGATTGCACCAATAAATCATTATCTATAGATGTAGAATAATTTTCTTTTAAAAAGTTATTCAAAGAAAAAGAATCTATATTAAGATATAGATCCAATAATTTTTTATCGATTAAAATGTTATGATTAGCAAAAGCATAATTAATAATATAGTTTAAAGTTTTATTTTTTGCATCCATACTATCATTACCACACAACATATCAGTAGTAGCATTATCTCTAGTTATGTCAACAACAAACATTTATTTATATTCCTCCAATTCATACTGTATGTTAGAAACAATTTGTTTTTCTTCTGCCTCTAACTCATACATTAAATGATCAATAGCTTGATTAATAAATCTTTTATAATTTAATTCTTTATAAAAATATTTGTTCCTAAATTTATTATATCTATCATAATCATATCCAAGTTTTCTTAAAGCAGTATAGTATTCAGTTGAACTCATTTCATATTCAAAAACTCTAGCTGATAAAATCAAATCATCAACATTTAAATTATAATTAGAATTTTTAATCCATTTTTCAAAAACTTTTTTTATTTCATATTCATTTAGATTAGCCATCATACATAACTTATATAAATCTCTAGCAATTTTTATTTTTGTTTCATCTTTAGAATAATCATTACGACTTTTAAAATTTAATTCTTTAATATGTTTTGAAAGAAAGGATTTTTCACGTTCCATTAGATCCATTGCTTGATATTTTTTATAATTAGTAAGTATCTCATTACCAATTTTAGAATACAAACGATTTAATTGATCATTATAATATTTTCTTTGCCTATTAGCATCTGACATACCATATAAACTATTTAGTTCTTTTTGATGTTCCTCAAGTAACCTTAAGTAGTTTGCATAATTATACTTTACTGAATCATGACTTAATATATAATGTATTATATTATCTAATTCTTGTTTATATGGTTTCATATTTTTAGAATTATATTGCAACCTGCTTGTTTTGGGTAGGGTATCATAAAAAGATAATAACTTTTGATTCAATGTCTTTCTAAACTTATCACTATATAACTTTTGACTTTTAATTTTTGTTAATTCTTTTAGTGACACACCCCCTGTAATAGTGGAAAATTCTTTGTCCCTTAATTTATAAAATTCATTATTATTAATTAAATAATTACCTATATTACTTTTTAAATTCTTTATTGCAAACTTTGGAATAAAACCTTTACTAGCAGTTTTATTTTTTTCAACTATGCATATATGCAGATGGGGATTATCAGTATTACGATGGAGTGCTACCATCCAAATAGTATTTTCTATTTTCAAACCCATATCAGTTATTAGTGATGGCATAATATTTTTTGTTAAATCATAATAATCAGATTTAGTTATTAAACCATTATTAATAGCAAAGTCAGGTGGAAATGAAAGTACCAAGTTCCAAGTAAAACCTGTATCATCAATTTTATTATTTTTTAAAAACTCTTTAGGATTAACATCACCATCTTGATTCCAAACAAATGACTCACACATTTCAAATAAAGATGAATCCTTATCAGCAAGTGCAAAGTATTCTTTCATAATATTTTTATCATCTAAACTAGTAGCATCTGCTTTTTCTTTTTTAGAAACATAATCTAACCATTTTGATAAATGTTTACTAGCTCCAAAAGAATGCTTATACCTAGTCCTAACAACAATACTACTACTCATCTTCTAAATCTTTCTTTTTAGATGACATAGATCTAATATCTTTAAGTACCAAATCTTGTGCTACATCAGTAATAGGGTGATTCAAGAATGATACATTTAAATCATCTTTAGTCTGTGGTACTTTTAGGTGTTGCATAAATATATCTTGTTGTTTCAATAACCATCTAGTATTAAATTCTATACGATTTAAAATTACTAATAAATGTTTTTGATAGGGATCATAACTTCTTTTAAATGATGTATCAAAAAGATTTAAAAACTGTCCCTGACTATCATTAAGTTTATCAACTTGCATTTTATCAATTATAGCATTATGTACATATTCTGATGTATTCATATTTAATTTTTCTGCATTAACACTAATCTCTTTTTTTAGATCTTCATCAACACGAATGGTTATTCTATCTGATTTCATTTCTTATCACTTTTTCCACTAACAACAAGTTGAATATTTTCAATTACAAATTCTTTAACTTTTGATTCTATTAATTCTTGTTGTGTCATGTTTAATTTATTTAACAAAAGTTTTAATACTTCATATAGATTAGCATCTATTCTTGCTTTAATAATTCCTGAATCATTATTCAATTAATCACCTCCAAGTTAGTACAAATTAATGTACCTAAATATTTTTATTTATGAAAGAAAAAATATAATTTTTATGTCCCAAATCGTGTGTGTTTTTTTAGCAGGATAAGTGTGGCTGACAAACAACTACCCAGTGGGTAGTTTAGCCCAAGTTTAAAGGGATTGCAGAGATTTAAAATGTCATACATATTTATATATGTCATACTTTTGTAATAACAAGATTTATTAACTTATTATGCAGATTTATTTAAAAGTCTAACATATGTTATAACAAATGTCCTAACAAAAGTTATAACAATATATATAAAAAAGTACCAACTATGAATTGATTTATGAAAAACCTAAAAATCATTTATATGTAAAAATGGTACTTTTTTTATTTAATAATTAATTACTTCATCATGAATATAAAAACCGATTAGAAAAGGTATAAACAAAGTTGTTACAAATGCCTCGAACCAAGCAGGAGCATATATTGTTACATACCCTAACACAGTATCTGAATATCCAATATTAGTATGTATGTAAAAAACATAAACTAATATTAAGAATGCAACAAATGATGGTACTAAAATTAAGAACCAATTTTTATTAATATCTCTCATATTTCACCACCTTACTTATAATAAAAATTCTATTGCCAACACTATTATAGGTCTATATGTCATCTTATGTCAAATGAACCTATACTGTAAAATTATATATGAGAGGAAATGTGATGGTAATGAAAGAGATACAAAAAGGTATTTACAAAGTACCAAGTGAAAATGGATATTACTTATTTAAGTTAGAGTCTCTTCTTAATACTATCAATAAATCAAAGTACTTTATTGCAAAAGATTTGCCAACTGAATATAAAGTTATTAACAAATATGCACGTGGCAATCTTCAAAGAATAGACACGACTGTAATTGCAAGATTATGTGATTATTGCAATTGCAAAATGAGTGATATCATAGAATATTATCCTAATAGCAATTAGGATATTTTATTTAAATATTGTAATAGGATCTATTAAATCAGCTTCTTTGAAACTGATTTTATTTTTTGTAATCATGAAATGCAAATGAATTCCTGTTGATCTACCTGTTGTACCAATAGTACCTATTTTTTGTTTAACACTAACCTTATCACCAACACCAACAACAATTGAATTATCAAGCATATGACCATAAATTGAGTACATTTTTAAACTACCAAAATCATGTTCTATATATACATAATTTCCTAAACCTGATTCTGAATAACCAACTTCATAAACAATACCATCGGCACTAGCTACAATAGATGTCCCTTCAGGTGCAGAAACATCTATGCCACTATGAAAAGATACTTTATCTAAAGTAATTGGATCAATTCTATTTCCAAATCTTGACGTAATTGTATATGAAATATTATCTTCAAAAGGTACAGAGAAATATGCAGTTGCAAGACTTTCTTCACTGCCACCTGAACTTCCTACATTTAATAAGATTATGAAAAGTAAAAAGCATGGCATAAAGGCAAGACCAATTTTCCACCCATGCTTTTTTAAAAAATAATATTCCAATTATTTGCCACCAGCAGAACCAAATAAATCTTTTTCTTCTTGTCTTAATTGAACTTGAATAGGTAATCTAGTATCTTGACTGATTATAAACAAGCCTTGACCTTTAGATGCAGTAGTTAAAAATTGTTTTTCTGATTCACTTAAATTCATTAATTTTTGGACTGCAGTAATTTCTTTTTGTCCCTGTGCCATGACCATTATGTAGGCACTGTTATCAATAATAACCTGTCCATAACGAGATATCTCTGGAGCAGTAAAGTCAATTAAGTTTTGAGAGATAATACAAAGACTACCGTTTCTTTTTCTAATTAATTTAGATGCTTTTTTTAAGAAATCTATACCTTGATGATTATTTGGATCAATAATTAAATGAGCCTCATCACAAAGTAAAATAACTTGCTCTGATTTGTTTTTACATATTTCGTTCCAACACCAAGTAAGAATATTAAAGAACTGACTTTTTAAAATACTTTCATCCGAATCAATTAAACTATTGATATCTAATACAATAAAATCTGAATCCTTATCTACATTAATACTAGAGTGACCATTAAAGATTTTAGCATCCGTAGTAGTTACTCTTTTCATTAGGGAACAAATTTTTTCAAGTGATTCGATAACATTTCTTGGCTCTTTATTATCTTTAGCCTCTTGTAGATTATGGCACAACTTATTATAAAGATCTTCCATTATAGGATAGTCTTTACTTTTTAACTTTGAAACATCGGTGTCAAAATCGATACCTTTATCTTTATAAGTTTCTATTAATGCATCTTCAATTTTAGTTAACTCATATGCATTAACATCTTGCAAGTAATACTTAATAAATGTTCTAAAAGTTTGAAAATGTTTATTTAAATCATTACTTGATAACTTTTTGTCATCATCATTTTCATCAACTGTTTTACGAACTTCTAGGGGATTAATAATACCTGACAATCCTGTTCCTGCATCTATCCAAGAACCACCAATTGACTCACACATTTCCTTTAATTCTCGTTCAGGATCTATAGCAATTATTTTAGTACCTCTAGCCCAATTACCACGAACTATCTTTTTAATTAGAGTAGACTTACCACTACCACTCTTACCAATTATAACTGCATTAGAATTATTTCTTTTATTTGTTCTTTTCCACAAGTCAAAGAAAACTAAACTTCCAAGACCATCATTACCAAGAATTAAAGAATCACCATCATCCTGTAAGTTTTGAAATATAAAAGGAAATGTTGATGCAGTAGTAAGCATAGGAACTGCTATACCAAATTGTTTTTCAAAATCAGTATACATTGTAGGTAGGCACATCTTTAATCCTCGTTCTTGTTCGAACATTAAATTAGTACCATAAAGACCATAAGAAGAAAGGGTTGTTTTTAATTCTTTTCTTGCTTTTTCCATTTCTTCTTTAGTTTCACCATATACTAAAAAGCAAACAGTAAGTTTAGTAAATTTTTCATGTTCACGATCAATACGATTTACAAGTTCGGTGTAATCTTCCATTTGATTATGTAAAAGTATTTGATCATTATAATCATTAACATTAATCATTTTAGATTTAGTATCAGACATACTTTTTTTCAAAGTTCTAGATATATCTGCAGTATCCATAGGACTTATTGTTATGACCATCCTAGTATTATTAACATTAGCAACTGCACCTAACCAACCAACATTAACATATGATGGGTAAGTTACTAAAGTTACGATACTCATATATGCATCACCTAAAACTAGGTCTTTTTCACCGATTTTAAGCCCCATAGGAACAATTTTCTCTTTAAATGACCTAGTAATACCTGTAGCATCTTTTTTAAAAGAATCGAGCGATGTAACAGGATTTAAGATTATGTACAATAAATCTCTCCATTGTTCACTTGAAATAATCGAACTAGAAAGACCCATAGCTGATAAATCAACTATCAAATCATTTAATTTTTGTTTAAGAAGATTTTCATTTTCTGAATCTTCTTCAACTATTATGTAAAATTCACGATTAACAACTTGTCTTTTATTATTAAGTGAATTAACATATTCTAAATCTTCTTCTAATATTTTGATCTTTGCTTTATTTGTTTCTTGCTTAATTTTAGTATTTAAAATATTTATATTTTCATCAAGTAAAATAGGTTTATCAACACTGAATATTTTTATAGGGTAATCTATTGAATTAAGAACCTTTTTAAGTTCCATCACTTTTAATTTTTGTTCTTCATCAAAGAGTAAACAAAGATTAATAGAACCAACCTTTATTCCTCCAACAATTCGATTATTATCTAAATAAACATAATTGTTCCACACATCCTGAAATAAAATGAAATCTAACATTGTTTTTGGAATCTTTTTTTGCTTTTTCTTTTTTTCTTTAGTCGTTAGATATCCCTCCTAACAAAGTAAGAGCTTTATCAACATTTTTTGTTGACAAGATTTTTTTATTTTCAAAATCATTTATTTCATTGTTGATAATAGCAAGTTCTATTAATTGTCTGATATATTCAGACATAGTAATTTTCTGCTTATATGCAACTTTTCTTAATTTTTCTTTAGTTTTTTTATTGACACAAATCTCTATGCTTGTATCATACAATTTTAATCTTTTACTATTTATACAAATCCATCCTTTCACTTAAATGTTTTTTAACACCATAGTTATCAAATTCTCTTAATTTTCCCATATTAAGTTTAGCAATTGGAACTTCTATGTAATTATAAAATCCCATGCCTGTTATATCTTTAATTATTCTATATTTTTTTAATACATGAATAAAACCATTTTTTAAAATAAATGGATCTAAAAATACCTTACCATCATCTATGTAAGAATCTTCTAAATTAATAGTAATTTCATGACTTTCAGATTTATTTTCATATCTTAGTCTTATTCTTCCATTACTATATGTATAAACTTTAATATTATAGAGTTTATTATTAAATTTAACTTTCTTTCCTATTAATCATCCCTCCTTATATTTTTGGACTATAATGTAATTCATAATCAAATGATTTATAATACTTATCTAATCCTATTGGATCAAACTCTCTTAATTTTTTCATGTCAAAAGAAACTAAATCATATCTACCATAGTTATAAGGTTGTACACAAATAACTTTTTTGATAACACCTGCATCTAATAGTTTCTTTTCTAATCCACAGGATTTTGCCATATCTGAAATAAAGGCTTCGTTCATATCCATTAGAAAAAAGCCATCTGACAAATTAATAGTTAGATTACAATAAAGTTCATCTTTAGTTGTGCAAAGAATTGCAAGTCGATTATTATCTTTGTATTGTGTAACATCTAAAAACAATTCCTCACCTTTAAATTTGATTGTTTTTCTTTTAGTTTTTATTTCTTTTTTACTCAAAATAATCCTCCTTATTTAATATTTTTTCTTCTTCAGAACATTTGCTTGATATGATACAAGCACAAAATAAAAAAAACATCAATAACGTAAGTGTTATGAATGCTAATACAGTTAATATATGTAACATAAAACCTCCAATATTTATGCAAATAAAAAAAGCAGTCTAATACTGCTCGACAACTTTTTTTACTACTACAATATTTCTTTGCAATATAGAAAGAAATGTGCGTGATATTTGACTAGTAAAGTCAAATGGTTAGAAACGATACAACGACTAAATGGTTCAGAAATCATTGTATGTTATCATGAAGATATATTTGTTCATTATTCAGCAATTAACATTTTATCATCTTCAATGACAATATTAATATAACATAATTCGACAAAATTTGCAATACACTATAGGTCTATTTATACCTATATTTTTGCTGATGTTTTTTATAGATTATAAATTTTTTAAAAATGACTAAAACAGTACTTCCATTAGGTAAGGGGATCAGCAACAAAAAACATAGTATAGGAAATACAAAAAATAAAAATATTTTTAATTTATAACCACTTACTAAAGATTGAAGTAAAAATCCAAAACCACAAGCTATACCCATAGCAAGTATCTCTAATATACCAAACCCTTTAAAAATCTCTCTTTTAGTTTTTATGTTTTTAGGAATTAGATTTATTAATACCACTTCCTATCATGTATGTTATCAGAACTATTTTGATTCATGTATTGATTTCTAATAGGGTTATACTTCATGCTATATGGTTGCATGAAAGGGTTAGAATTTGTATACTTCATAACATTATCATTTGCTTTCTGACCTCTGTTTTCTTTTAAGAAATCACCAACTTGTTGATATGCTTTTCTTGGGTTATGGTTATTAAGACTTTCTTTAACGATGTTTTGTTGTTCTGATGTTAATTTATTTCCTTTATTTAACATATTTGAAATATTATTTATACCTCCTTTAGCAAGTTTATTACCACCACCAATAATATTTGATCCAATAGCCAAACTGCTTTCTACTCCTGCTTTAGCAACATTAATTCCCTGTGAGATACCACTACCTAAAGCCATTAAACTTTGAATATCACCAAAAGCTGTCATTAATCCTGATTGTTGATTAAGTAGTGAACTTACAATAGTTGGAGTAGATATTATAAATAGTAAAGCTCCAATTACTAGGAATATACCTGTTAAAGTGCCATTATCAGTAAATGCAGAACCAAACAAATTAAGTAGTAAACCTATGCAGACAAATTGCACTACAGTTATTAAAAAAACTCCCATTGAAGATTTGCACCATATCTCAAATGATTTAGAATTTTCATTTGTAAGACCTGTGCAACAAAAGGGAGCTAGTATTTTATATAAAGCAATTTCCATGACTCGTTTAGCCATTTGAATTGCAACAAAGAATAATAGAAAAATTGTTATAATAGATAAGACAATGAGCATAAAGAAATTGAGAGAATATACATAACAATCACCAAAGCCAATAAAACCACCTGTAGTCTCATTTATGTCGATTGTTTTCCAATTACTTGCCAAATAATCAATTTTATCAGATTCCATTTGATTTTCATAAACCATAGCACGTATTATGGCTTTTGAAATTGTTCCTTCAGAATCAGAATTTTGATTCATACCTGACACTTCAATAACAGCATCGGTAAGTTCAGTTGAAACATTATGTCCAAATTGAAAAAGGGGTGTTATTAAAAACATCATTACTATAGCTAGAACAATACCTTTATAAACGGAAAGTGGACTAGATCTACTATCACCTTTAACTATGTATTTTAAAATAAGTTCAATTACAACTTTTAATACGAGCCAACTACAAGCAACAATTATTGCACCACCAAATATTTTATTAACATATTCGTTATCAAAGAATCGATATCTCCAAATTTTGTTTATTATGTCAAAAAAACCATCTAAAAGCCATAATATGCCTTTTGATATTTCCCACATAACAGTACGATAAATATCACTCCAAAATCCCTGTTTAACAGGAGTTATGGTTAGAACTTCTACTATTAAATTGCACCTCCTAATAAACTGTCTTATTAATTAATTTAGATACTACAACAACTTGATTGTTTTTATTTGTTTGACTACAAGTAGTCAATACTAATGTTGATTCACTGTTTTTATCTACAGTTATGTCACCATCTTTTACTTCTTCATAATTTTTTATAACTTCATATGTATATTTAATATTTTTGTAATAAATGTATATTATGTCTTTTTCTTTTAACTTATGTAAATTTTTAAAGAATGCAGTACGACCACTACCAGAGTGACCTGCAATTGCCATAAAGCCATGATCAACATCAGGCATAGTGGAGTTTTTTAATACTTCTATATTTCTATTGACTTTATTATTTCTATCATTTATGTCCAAGAATCCATGCTTAAAATTTATAGTAGGTATTTCTAATACCCCTATGTAATTATAATTATCAACTTGAACAGTTTCGTTTTTAGGTTCGACAACCTCATTTTGCTCATCTTCTTTATTAACAATATTGTTAATAAAATCATCAGCTTGTTTTTTTTCGGTATTATCTATAGACAAATTATAAACATTATAAAATATGAAACCACCAATAGCACTAATAATTAGGAAAGAGCCAATTAAAGATAATCGGCTCTTATTTTTTTCTTTTTTTATCATAAATAATGAAACCTAAACCTGCAATAATACTAATTATAGTAACAACTGTTACTATTTTAGAATCGGCTATACTTGTATTGGGTACTTCAACAATTATTTTTTCATTAGAAAGAGTATCTTTTATGATTTCCCCATCTTCTAATATTTCAAAATAATGTTCTTCAGTATTAAGAATATAACCCTCTGGTGCTTCCTTCTCTATGAATTTATATTTGCCTATAGCAAGATTTTTAACATAGATTTTTCCAAATTCATCAGTATATCCACTAAACACTAATTCATTATCTTCGTTATATATTTCAATAAGTGCTCCTTCGATAACTTCTCCTGTGGAAAAATCAACTTTTGTAAGTTCAAAATCACTTTTGATTAAATAATTTTTAAGTCTTATTTCTATAGATACTATGTCAGTATATTGATCTTTATATTTGATTGAGAAACAATATGGAGTAGTATCAAATACATGATTAGGATCTGTTGATTTTTCTATTAAGCAATAATTTCCTAAATAAAGATCAGTCATTTTATATTTTCCATCAACTGTCTTAAAAGTTTTTATTAACTCTTTATCCTTATAAATTAAAGTACCATCTTGTGAATAAATATCACCATCGGCATACAACTCATAAACAACATCACTTAATGGTACCTCTTCGTATCTGAAAGTTCCATCTTCAACAACCATCTTTTCCCCAACTTTAATTAAATCAAATTCACCCTTAACTTGTTTATTAGAAAATTGAACTTCTAATATTACACCAAATTCTTCATCATATGTAAATTTACTATTTTCAGTAATAGAAAACTTAAGTGGTGTAGGATTCCAAACATATCCATCTATTATTTGATCTTCTAACTCTTCTATTTGATAGTTTCCTGATGCTAAAACATATGGAGTTGTAAACATACCATCTGATGTTTCAAATACACACACTTTTTGATGATTAGGGTAAGTGATAGATTGACATACATACTCATTTGTATCTAAATTTTTAATTCTAAATTTAATACCATTACGAACTAATATTCTTTTTGATTCACTATCAACTTTAACAACTTTTAATTTAGCAGTTATTTCTGCATTAGAAATAATTCTTGTAATTAGATCATCACTATGTTCATTTAAAACTATTTCAAAGTCATCAATTTTCTCATAGTTAGGGGAAGCTGTTACTTGTCTTACAATATAAGTTCCATATGGTAAAGTTACTTTTAAATGACCTAGATTATCTGTCGTACCTTTTGCATATAACTCCATGCTAGATTTTAAATAAAATTCAAAAGTTACATCAGGTTCTGCTTTTAAAATAGTAGTAGTACCATCAGCTTTAACTTTATAAATTTCAAAATCTTTTTCAATTATTTGTTCATATACTTTAACAGTAGGGTTTAAATCGTTGCTAGTGATTTCAAAATAGTATCTAGTTGGATCAAGTTCATAACCTAAACTATTTTTTTCTTCTAATAAATAGAATGTCCCCAACTTTGGTAGATAATCACTTTTGCCAAGTGAGTTATCTCCTATGACAACTTGTCCGACTCTGACATCAGATTCATCATATACACCATAAATTGCACCTTTTAATTCACCATCACCTCTAGGTATAGGTAATAAAGTTTTAGAATCAACTTTTTCAATAGTAACTTTTCCACCATAAACTTTTAATCTGATTGAAGTTAAGATGGGATCGTTTGCTCCAAAGAAAGCCATCTTTTGAGATTTGCCATCTAATCCTACGAAGATAGTAGTGGGAGAATTTCTATAAGATTTTCTTGTTAGGTAAACATTAACTTCACCAATAACAGTAGGTATTACTGATAAAGTATTTCCTTCAATACTTACTTTAGCATTATCACTTTTATAAACTTCAAACTGTGATAATATTCCTTTTGTATCAGTGAATGTTACTTTTTGATTAATAACTCCTGTCTTTTGTTCACCATTGAAAGATGGTTTATCATAATGAGCATTAACAAGATTCATTATCTGATTTCTTTCATAAGAAAGATCTATGTAATCACCATAGCCATACTTCTCAGTCCAAAACTCTATAATTTGTCCACCTGTAGTTTCCCAAATAAGAGCTTGAGTTGCCATACGGTATCTTAAAGTATTATGTCCTGAATATCCATAACCATAATACCCAATCAATTGAATTTTTTTATTTATTTCATCAGAATAAGGGGAATTTACATACCCCTCTGCACCAATATAATCATTTGTAGTAATGTTCACGTTTGGTTCAATGCAATATACAACTCTTCCATCCATATCATAGGTTTTGTATTGAGCAGACAAATAAGGCTGACCTCCACCTCTACGAGTATAATAAATGTTACTTTGTTCAGTTACAACTAACGTTGATGCATAAACATTAGTAAACCCCATTACTAGCAAAGAAATGATGCCAAATAAAAACATTGGAATAATTTTTTTACTTTTCATTTTTTCCTCCTTAATTTTTTCCATAAAAAAAAGCAATCTAATCGATTGCATCTAAATATACAACAGTTCCATCCCAATAGTGAACTGCCATCCTATAACCAAGTAATTGTCCATTATATGCATAACTGCTACAAGTTATTACTTGAAAATTTTCATCATCTAAATATTCTAAACTTACATCTAATGATGCATTGTAACACTCCATGTCATCTTTATATTTAATTAAAGACTTTAATCTTTCATATTCAGGATCAACTTGTGGTGTAACATCTTCTTTAGGGGTTACAACCTCCTGTTTATTTTCGATAGGTGGGTTACTAGGATTATTATCCTTAATTGTCGATGAATTTTTATTTGATGAACTATTACTGTTATTCGAATTATTTTTATTATTAACAGTATTTTCTTGTTTAATTGATGTTTCCTGTTTTACATCAGAAATATCATTATTACTAGAAATTTCTTTTTCTTCTTCTGATTTTTGTTCTTTCTCTACATTTTCAGTAGTTGAAGATTGTGTTTGATTATCATTCAAATCATTATAACTGCTTTTTTGTAATTTATTATTAGACAAGCTATAAATGATAAAAGCAACACTAAATACAACTATTATAATAACAAGAATGAAAGGTAGTCTTTTCTTCATAAGAATCCCTCCAGTTGTCTGAATTATAAACTATTTTTTAAATAATTGCAAATCAGGTATCTAAATATTGCTTTAAACAATCTAAATCATCAATTAAGTTTGATAAGTTGCACCTTAATTCAACTTTTTTCATATTTATTTTTAATTTATCTTCTAAATATTTTATTATAGTTTCTACAAAGCAAATATCCTTTATGTTCGTTTTTAGATAATTCCTTATACTTTGTTTATCCCAAGAATCATAATTAAAGTAGTGAAAATACTCTAACATATCATAAATTCGATTAATTAAATTTCTACTTTTAACATAGAAATACCAATTTCTTTTTTGTTTTCTCACCTAATGCTTAATTCCTCACTTTCATCCAATAGATCTTCTTTTAATTCTTCTAAATCAGTATCATCGTAATTAACTGCATCATATAATGAGATTGAGTCATTAATAACATAAGAATATATGGCATCATATATAACTTCTTCTTTATTCACATCTAAATTATTGATTAAGATATGATTAATTAATAGATGTAATCTATACAACAAATCTTGAACTTTCATATAGAAATTTTCTAAGTCATCACCATAAATAGATTTATAGTTGTTTTTAAACTTTTTAAATAGTATTTTATTTAAGTTAGTATCTAAAACAATACTTTTAATTAAATCAACATTAGGAATCGGAATATTTTCTATATTTCCATTATCAAGAATATCATTAATATTATTATTAAATTGTTTTATATCCATTATTTGAAATATCCTAAAATCCAAGATACAAATTGAGTAGTAATAAGAGCAGATACACCTGCAATTATTGTAGTTTTGATTTTTCTATCATAACTTGCTTTTTGGTTATCATCACTTGATGCCATTTTCAAAGCGTAATCTTTAGCCACAAAAAAAGCTGTTCCTCCGATGACGAACAACCTTAAATAACCCATAGCATCATTTATTAATCTTAATACATCTTGTAAAATATCTTCCAATTAATATGAAACCTCCAAAATATCTTTGTTATTAATAGAAAGTGTGTTATAATTATTTCTACCGAGTGATATTAGTGATGTCGCAATTACTAAATTATATACATCTCGGTTTTTATTTTGTAATTTTTTAACTTTTTCATAAACTATATTTATCCCTCCTTAATTTTTTCTCATTTGTATTCTAATGATATTTTTAATTGGATGCCATTTTCTATTCTTTTTTTAATAACTTCACAATACTTATCAGTAATTTCAATACCAATCCATCTACGACCTGACACTTCACATCCAAGCAAAGTAGAGCCACTTCCACTCGTAAAATCCAAAACCAACTCACCATTTTTAGTATAAGTAGAAATTAAATATTCCATTAAATTAACAGGCTTTTGAGTGGGGTGGTACAAGTTTGTTTCTCTTGGAAACTGAATGACATTTCTAGGGTAATTTCCATACTCCTGAAAATGTTCTTTTTTTTGCTTATTTTTCTTTTCTGATAAATAATCTATTGAAGAACGTGACACCTTAAGGTTAACTTGTATAATTCCCTGTGGAAAATAACACATATGATTATTTGCTTGTGGAACTGTTCCACCTTTAGAAAAAACCATTACATCCTCATAACAACGGAGTGGTTGATAGTTTGCATTTTGAAACCCAGTTACTTGAGTTTTAACCCATTTCCAATCGTAACGATATAGTTTTTCATTACTTAATCTTAAATTACTAGAAAAGGGTTCATTTCCAAATAAAACTATAGCACCATCATCCTTAATAAGTTTTAATAATTTTTCCCACATTGCATCAAATGGTATAATTTGATCCCAAGAGTAACCTGTAACTGCATATGGGGGATCAGTAATTATAGCATCCACTTTAACTCCCTGTTCAATTAAATAATCCATTACATCTAAACAATCACCTTTATAAAGTGTTCCATTTTGAGTTGAATAATATGGACTACAAGATATATTAAATCACCTCCAAACTTTTGATATTTAGTTTTTTAATAACGAGTGAGCTATAAACTCGTAATTCAAAAATAATCAACAAATCGTTCAAAACCAAGTTTTAAACAAAATCTAACAATTGCACTTTTTCTGATAGAATTAATTTTTTGATCGTAAGTCAATAATTCATCACACAAATCAAGATTTGTTTTATTCTCTAAAAAAGTAGCAACAAAGACTTTTCTTTCAACAGGATTCAAACAATTAAATGCTGTTTTATATTTGAGAAGTAGTTGTTCCTTTTTTTCTTCAGTATCATACTTTTTAATAATAAAAGATTCTACTTTAGAAGATGTTGGCTTTTTACTACCACCAACTTTAATTTCATAATTAGCAGTATATTTGATATAATACTCATCTTTATCAATGATGTGTTGAAAATTATCAACTATGCTTAAAAAAGCAAATATCATTTTTTTGAATTTCTTAACATCAAATTGTTTAATTATGTAATTAGATAAAAATTGATTTTGATACATAAATTCCTCCTTTCATCAATTTATTTATATATAAAAAGAGAGCAAAAACCATTAATGATTTTTAGCTCTCTTGTTATTTTTTTAGCCATTATGTCACTTTTAGGGGAAAAAAGTACTATATAATTTCTTTTTAAGAATCCTACAATATAAATGCCAACAAAGTCATACATATATACCACCCCTAAAATAAAATTTGTTGCTTGTTATACTAACACTAAGACAAAATAAAAATAAGTCCTTTTATCAAGAATCTTATTAAGTGGAGTGGTTATATAAACATATAAATTTTACTTGTATGTTGCATCCTTTCATACAAGTATCACTACTATATCAAATATACCACTTGACAAATCGAATTACAAGAAGAAAAAAAATCGTGAAAACTATGTAAAAAAAATCGAATAAAAATCGTAAAAAAATAAACGAATACTTAAAAGCACTCGTAAAACTTATAACCAATCCCCAAATTATTTAATGTTAGTAGTATATTTAATAATATCATTAGGTGTACATTTTAATATATAACAAAATTTAGCAAGTACATCTGAATCATATCTACAAACATTGTCATAATAATATTTACTTACTACTTCATATTTTAATCCACTTAATTTAATAAGTTTATACATAGAGATTTTACGATTTTTCATGACATTTCTTAAATTACAATGAATTTTTCCATATGATGTATTAAACGATATCATTTCTTCGACTATCATATATAGTATTCTCCTTTCCAAACAAAAAAGAAAGGTAGTATCCCTTAATAAAAATACTACCTTATCTTATAAATTTTAATATATTGATATAATAACTATTATACCGTATAGATATATTTTACCACAAAAATCATTGCATGGCTTTATTATTTTTAAAATTTATTAAAAATTATTCTTCCGTTCTTAAAGTTTTTATCATTGCATCTACTACTGAACTAATTTCTTTAATTGTTGCTGGATCTTGTTTTTTGTCAATCACTGATCCTATTATTTCACATGGAACTCCATCTAATATAAATGAATATCCTTTAGCATATCCATCAAATTTTGTATCAGTACCATAATTTATTGTTCCTTCAAAACTATATACATCAATTCCATTTACTTTTATTTCTTCAGATTTAGTTATGTTAATACTATTTATTCCACCCTCATAATTTTGCATATTAGGTATCAATTCTTCAAATGCTACTTTATGTGCTTCTTTTGTATTGTTTGCATTACTCATTTTAGCTGAAGTGAAAGCAACATATTTTAAATCATGTACTATGAATAATTCAGTAAAGGCTTGTTCAATTTCTTGATAGTTAGGTACATCAACAACTATATTTTTTAACGGTACTTTATATGTTCTTGACAAAAGTGATGAATCAATATTATTATTTGTATCATCCTTTACTTGTTCTTTATTTTCAGTTGGATTATTAGTATCAACAACATCATTGTTTTTTGAATTACCACATCCTGTAGTAATGCCTAATATTAATAATCCACATATTAAACCTAATAATATTTTATTTTTCATCTTTTACCTCCTTAAATCTTATCTAGTTTGTTTTTTCTATTCCATATTTAGTTTTAAAAAATAATAGTTTTGATTTATAAACTAAATAACTTGTTGAATTGCTAAAATCATACTTACTAGATTCTGATTTTTTACCATCAGCATAAGCATAATAACTTTCTAACGATCCATAATCATCAAGATATTCAATATCATTATTTATAGTTACATTAGAATAAATTGTTATTGAATAATCATAATCATTTTTTGATGCAATGTCTGTATCGTAATTTATTGCGATTAAATTACCATTATTATTTTCATAGATGTAATAAGTTGTTTTAGAAATAAACAATCCTGCTCCAATTTTAGATACTTTATCAACTAACGTTAAATCAGTATCTACTATTTTTTCTTTTTGAAGGGCTATTAGTAAATTATCAACCGAATTCTTGCTCGAATCACAAGCAGTCAAGCAAAAAATACTAAACACAACTAATAAACTTAAAAACATTTTCTTTTTCATTAATTCCACATTACCTTTCCTGCATTATCCACTAAATAGGCATTTTGTGGATTTGAACTATCATATTTTATTTTTACATTATTTCCAACAATAGCTTTAACGCCTGTTCTTAGCTCTATTAAACTTTTTGTTGTATACCCAATTGGAATAAAGCCCAAAACATATTTTTTATTACGTTTCATAATCAAATTTTCATTTAAAACATATTTTTTACCATCTACTGTATATTCAACAGATATTACTGTTGGAAAATCTAGTCCTTTTATTTTTAATTCTTTAATTATACCAACACATTCCTTATCACACTTTTTTTGATTCATAATCTTCCATCCTATCTTTTTTATAATTTAAATATAATCTATATTTTTATGCTTATTACATATATAATCTGCCATTTGTTCTATATCTTTACTTTTTATTTTATTTAATACATTGCAATTTGTAATACAATACACTTTATTATCACATATAATGTTAAATACTAATATGCCATCATTTCTATTCATTGTATCTGCTTTTATTGATCCTATTATGAATTTAGTACCTTTTTTTCTATACGTATATCTACTATCGTTATGAGTATCTATTGCATCAATATCTTTTATCTTAACTGCAAATGTTTTAAAAAAGTTGAATTTACTACCAATGCAAATTATATATTCTTTAGTAATAAACAATCCATATTTTTTAAATACTTTATCCAAATTATGATCTAAATCATAAAAAACATTTTCATTTTTCATAAATTTATTTAATTTATTAATGTAATGTATAAAACAAATTGATATAGATATTACAAAGAAACTAAATATCCCAATTACAATCCATTTGTTAAATAATGATATTAAATCTAACATTATATATTTATATATTAAATATAAAACAACAAACAAGGTTACTATACTAACAATCTCATTTAGTCGAACCCTTCTTTTAACATTTTTACTATTATTCATTTATAAGTCTCCTGATTTTAATTTGGTAATTTAGTATCATCAAAATCATCAGTTTGATAATTATATTTTCCTGTGCAACGTATATAAGTTTTAACAGTACTAAAATAATCTTTCATGTTATATGGATATGATAATTTGTCAGTTACATCATAATAACTAGCAATATCTAAATTATTATTCCATTTTAAAACAATATATCCATCACAAGTATACCCATCGTCTTTCAATTCTTTTAAATTAATAACATCAATCGAATAAAGCGTATCTAGGTTTAAATAATCATCAAGTGAAATAATAGCATTTTCACCAATATTCACTTTCAAAGCAGTTAAGTTTTCAAGTAATGTAATCTTCTTTTCTACTTCGTTTTCTGCATTTTCACATTTATCAAAGATGTATTCTATACTGTTATATTTTTGATTTTTACGTATAATATGACCTATATCATCAATTAAAAACAAACTACTAAATAATGTTATCATTATAGACATAGCTAACATTACATACATAAGTGCAGATTTAACTTTTTTATTATGTAATATAATGCAAAAAATGATATTTGCTATATTAATAACTAATATTGCTATACTACACCAAGAAATTCCAATTAAAGATTGATCGAAAACAATTCCGACTATAGCTAGAATTATTGATATAATAATTGGCATTAAAGATAAATATTTCATTTTTGAATTTTTAACCACAATTTCATCAGAATAGTTTGATTGAACATTATAATTTTTAAATTTAATTAGATACAATATAGAGTGAATTCCAAAAAATATTCCTAACAAAAAATATACTATACCAAATAACGAACCATCACCTATAGATGTTAATAGCATTAAACAACTTATAATTATAGTTAAAATACCTATAAACTTTTTTGTTTCCTTTTTATTGCAGACTAAAATTGCAGAAAGTACTATAAACATTATTGACTTTAAAAATATAGGTACACTTAAATCACCTGAATATCCATCTTGTAACATAAATAAAAAACTTACAATTGTAAAAATAACTGCGACTACTAATAAAGCTATACCATCCTTATGTAATAAATTTCTATAATAACTTAAATTCTTTTCCTTTTTCATTTCTTCTCCCTACCTTTCAAATATATTATATCACACTTTGTCGTATTTTCTTACACAAATTCGATTTTAAGTATTTTTG
>OIYS01000299.1_pt1 | contig 37240 bp, 38 predicted proteins | sample 1588271 | NCBI WGS metagenome assembly OIYS01 (sample SAMN03283286) | human gut metagenome | biome: human-associated habitat; material: feces | host: Homo sapiens | place: Peru | collected 2012
TAAGATATAAAAATTAAAATCACAATAAAAAAAGATAACCAATTTGATTATCTGGTTGTATTATAAATAGTGTTGGTGAAAAAAATTAACACTATTTTTCATACAAACAAAAAGACATAAATTTGATACAATGTAATTGGTAAAAAAACACTGAAAGGAACAAATCTATGTCTATAAATAATTATATATTAAATTTATTAAATATTAAAGATGAAAATATCTATATTGTGAAAGAAATTAAAGAGGAGATGATAAAGAATAAGAAATACAAAATAATTGAAGGCTTTTTATCATACAAACCTGAATATTGCCCTCATTGTGGTGTTGTTAATGAATCAAGTGACGATATTATTAAATGGGGATATAGAAAAAATTGTAAAATAAGAATTCCTAAACAAAATAATTGCCTAACAAGATTAATTTTACATAAGCAAAGATTTTATTGTAAACATTGCAACAACACTTTTATTGCTGAAACAAGTTTAGTTAATCGTAATAAAAATATTTCTAATAATACAGAATTGCAAATTGTAGAAGAGTTAACACATAAGCAATCAGAAAAGGACATATCTGAAAGAACAGATGTTTCTTCATCAAAAGTAGATAGAAAAATAAGTGAGATTTCATCTCATACTGTTTTAAGACATTCTGCATTGCCTACATCAATGAATTGGGATGAATTCAAAGCTACAAAAGATACAAAAGGAAAAATGGCATTTATTATAACTGATAATGATAAAGAAAATATATTTGATATTTTAGATTCGAGAAAATCAAATGATTTAGAAAAATATTTTTTAAGATATCCAAGAGCCGAAAGAAATAAAGTCAAACATATTTCGATTGATTTCTATTCTGGTTATATATCACTTGCTAAGAAAATGTTTAAAAATGCAAATATTTCTATCGATAGATTTCACATTGTAATTCAAGCATATAATGCATTAAATATAACTAGAGTTAAATTATGTTATAAATCTAATCCTTATTATAATAAGCTTAAAAATTATTGGAAATTAATTTTAAAAAATGAAAACGATTTATCTAGTGAAAAGAAATATTCAAAATATTTTAGAAAAGAAATGTCACAACAAGAAATTGTACAATTTCTTGTTAATACTAATAAAACGCTAAAAACAACATATCAATGCTACCAAGGAATTATAAATTCAATTAAAGAGAATGATTTCAACAAATTTAAAAATATTGTTTTACATAAGAATAAAAGTATTTCAGATAAAATGAAACAAGCATTAAAATTATATAATGAAAATATTAATTATATTGAAAATTCATTTAAATATGATATTAACAATGGAATTATCGAAGGAACTAATAACTTAATCAAATGTATTAAAAGAATTGCTTTTGGTTACAAAAGATTTGATCATTTTGTAACAAGAATATTCTTAATTAAAGGCACTTTAAAAGGATGACTTTCGTCATCCCTTATATTCAATTCATTTATCAAAAATTATTGTCTACCAACACTATTTGACAAAGAACCCTTATATTTTATTAATTATATTCTTTAAGAAAAATACAGTGAAAGCTCCTCATAAATATATTATGAAGAGGTATTTTTTTAGTTACTCAACACTCTTTAAAGACTCAACCATTTCAATTTTTTTCAACGCAAAATAAGTTGTAATATTGACAACAATTGTAAATAAAATTGTTAAAATAATTCCATAAACATAACTTTGAATTGATATTCTAGGATTAAACATAATCATATCAAGTTCACAAGTTTTAATAATAAAAGTGGTTAATATATTACCAGTAAATATACCGAATATTAAACTTATAACCGTTAAAATCGTAGTTTCTCTACCAATATAATCAAAGACTTCTTTATCATAAAAACCTAATACTTTAATAGTTGCAAGTTCTCTTTTTCGTTCACTAATATTAACGCTTGCTAAATTATATAAAACCACAAACGCTAATAGATTAGCCGATATTATTAATACTACTACAACATACTCAAAGTTTTTCATAGTCGAATCAAAAACATTCGCCATACTTGATGTATATGATAATTTAGATACACCATCTATTTCTTTAATTTTACTCGCAAATTCTTTTTCTTCTTTTTCATTCATTTTATCGGTATTTATTAAAATTGTATTATATTTATCACTATTATACAAATCTTTATTTAAATATATATAGTGATACATATAGTTTTCCGTAATTTCTTTAACCGGTAATTTATAAGTATTAGTACCCTTAAAATCTATTACATCGCCCTTTTTAATATTTAATAATTCTGCTATTTTTTCAGTAATTATCATGCCTTCACTATCATTTAATAAAGTACTTGTTTTACGATTCTTAAGAGAAACATAAGGAGTTATATCATCAACCATTCCCACAAGTTGGATGCTTTGGTTAGTACTATAGTTATTAAGAGTTACACTTTCTTTTAAAAATCTACCTGCTTCTTTGGTTTCTTTAAAATTCTTTATTTTCTCAAATATTTCATCATTGTTTTTAACCTCTGATAAAGTTACTTCAACTTGATATTTAAAAATATTACCGTATTGATTACTAACCATACCCGTTATGCAATCCTTTAAGCCAAAAGCAGCAATAATTAATCCTGTACAACCAGCAACTCCAACAATAGTCATTATCATTCTCTTTTTATATCTGAATACATTACGCATAGTAACCTTACGATTAAAGTTAAGTCTTTTCCAAATGAATGGTATTTTTTCTAAAAGTATGCGCTTTCCACTTTTCATTTGTTTAGGGCGCATTAACTCAGCAGGATTTTCTTTTAATGATTTTCTAGCAACTATAATAGTCGCAAACAACGTACAGAAAAGTGCTGTTAAAGTTGCTAATATTGCATAATAATAGTTAAACTCCACATGTATTTTTCCAACGTTATACATCATTGAGTACATATTAAATATTACATCAGGAAGCAGATTAAAGCCAATTAACAAACCAATAATAGCTCCCACCAACGTTGCAATAGTCGCGTATAAAATATATTTCAAAAGAATTTGATTACTTGTAAAACCTAGTGATTTTAGTGTTCCTAATTGGCTTCTTTCTTCTTCAACCATTCTCGTCATTGAGGTCAAGCATATTAAAATTGCAACTACAAAAAAGACAAGCGGAAACAACATTCCTAAGTTTTTAATGCGGGTTACATCTTGATCAAACTGATAAAATCCAACATTCTTTTTACGATCTAGAATATACCAAGAAGGCTTTTTCAAATCTAAGATTTCTTTTTTAACATTGCTAAGTCGTTTTTCTTCTTCTTTAAATCTATTTTTAGCAACTTTTTCTTTTTTAGCTAAGCTCTTCTTTTCATTACCTAATTTAATTGGTATTTTTTCCAGTTCTTTTTGACTAGCATCTATCTTATTTAGCTCTGAAACTTTTTTATCATTTAAAATAATAATACTCTCATCTATATCTGAAATACTCTTATTTATGAGTTCTTTTTTTTCTGTAAGCTCGTTATACGTAAGTATAATATCATCAGTTGCGGTATTGTTTGCTATGACACTTTCCAGCTTTAAAATATTTTCGTTAATTGATTCTAAAGATTTTTCTAAATTATTCTTATTATCTTTTAATTTAGATTCTTCACTTAAAAAGTAATCATTTACTTTATCTTTACTTTCCAAAAGTAATTTTAAATTATCTTGATAAGTCTTGTACGCTTCATTTATTTTAGTATAACCCTTTTCAATCTCATTAAATGTTTTTACTTTGCTACTGTTAAGCTTTTTTAAAGCATCATTATATTTTCCTAAAGCTTCTTCTCTTTCTTTTTTAAAGCGGTCATTAGCCAAATCTGAGGTAACTAGTTTTAAATCATCTTTAACACTTTTTAAAGTATTATCATATTTAGAAGTATACATATCCATATCTAAATAAATAGCCGCATTAGTATAATAAGAAATATCAAAGTTTGTTGCAGGCACATATATAAAATAGTTAATCTTTCCTGTTAAAAGATTTGTAGTACCTCTTTCTAAAGAAATAAAATATGGGCTCTTAACTATACCTACTATTTTTAAAGTTTTCTTTTTTAGATTATCGTTTTCAACGGTTATTGTGTCATTTATACCATGAAATTTTGTGTATTCACTTGTTTCGATAACACATTCATCGTCATTCATAGGAAGCCTACCATCTAATAAAATGATTTTATTAAGCTCTTTATTTTTATCATAGGACATAACCTTTACAACTTCTTCATTATCATTTGAGATAATTACAGAATCAAAACTATAAAACCCTTCAATATTATAGCCTTTATTTTTTAATGTGCTTATATCATCATCGGTTATTCCCCAGGTGGAAATTAATTCTATATCTTCAAATTTATTAGCTTTGTAATAATTATTTATAGTTTTTTGCATATCGGGACTAGTAGCTTTAATTCCAGCAAAAAAGCCTACTCCAAGTAAAACTATAAGTAGAATCGATATAAATCTTTTATAACTTCTTCTTATTGTAACAAAAGTTTCTTTTATTATAAGTTTCATTACCACTCAATCCTCTCGACTGGCAGAGGTTCTTTATTTATAATAACATCTTCAACTTTACCATTTTTAAATTTAATGACTTTATCTGCCATCGGCGCTATTTGTGAGTTGTGGGTAATAATAATTACCGTCATTTTTCTTTTATGGCAGGTATCTTGTAACAATTTTAGAATTTGTTTACCTGTATTATAATCTAATGCTCCGGTTGGTTCATCCGCTAACAATATTTTAGGATTTTTAGCAATAGCCCTTGCAATAGCAACTCTTTGTTGTTCCCCACCAGATAAGCCACTAGGAAAATTATTCATCCTATCTTCTAAGCCCACCAATTTTAAAACTTCTTTCGGATCAATTGGACTTTTTGAAATTTGTGATGCTAGCTCTACATTTTCAAGAGCTGTTAAATTTTGAATTAAATTATAAAATTGAAAAACAAAGCCAATATCATTACGACGATATTTAATTAATTTCTTTTTGTTATATTTAGTTATATCTCGATTGGCTACAATAACTTTTCCTAAGGAGGCATCATCCATGCCTCCTAAAATATTTAAGGTAGTAGTCTTACCTGCTCCACTAGGCCCTAATATAACTACTAATTCTCCCTCATCAATCTTAAAACTGGCGCCATCCAGTGCCTTCACCATAATATCTTCGGTTTTATAAATCTTTGATACATCCTTAAATTCAATATATGCCATTTTAATCCTCCTTTTGTAATTATAATAAAATATTAAAAAAAGATTAACAACATTTTATCTGTTTTTGTTTTCTTTTTCTAGTACTCTTTTTACTTCGTTTAAATCATTTCCGTTTAAAAATGACGGATCACTAAAAGTTAATCCTATTTGTTGATTTAAATAATTAATTAAGTTTTTTAAATTACTTAACATTGTCTTTTTATAATTTCCAATAAATACATGAGGCCATTCAAAATCAATCAGTTTTACCGATAAATCATCGGGATTAACTAAAAAATTACCGCCATGAATATCTTCATAAACAATATTAAGTTTATCTAATTCTAGTAATATATCTAATATTGCAAAATAAATTTGATATATCTCTTTAAAACTGTGTTTTTTTAACCAATCATCGGTTACATAGTCATATAGCGCTATATGATTTGGATAATAAACAATTTCTTCGCCAACAGGAATATTATTAATCGTCAATAAATATTTAGGAAATTCGGTTAATTTTATATCCTTTTGAAGAGGTGATAAAATATCATGAACTTTCGCCCCCAAAAAAGGCACATATTCATAAAAGTTTATGCCCTTAATTGTTCGAAAAGCTCTACTTGGATTATCATCCAGTGTTGAAATAACACATCCAGAATCAGTTAATGAATTTGTCTTGCAGATTTCGTCTGTACTTACTGCCACTCCATGTTTAGGGACACTTTTAAATTCTTCTAAAGAAGAAAAGCTTTTTACCCATACATTTGGATATTCTTTAGGCATATATCCTTTATCTATATAGCCTTTATAACATTCCATTTTATTTTTTCCTCTTTAATGTATCTAATGATGCAATTACCCTTTTTGTTTCCTGCAAAATTTCTTTTTCTTCATCAGTATTTAAAACATAAGCTTTTACCTTGGAGTATGGAGTTGTAATAAGTCCACTTTGATATTTCTTATTACGTGATATATTATCATTCATCTCATTATTAACAAACATAGGAATAACATGAGATACCTTTTTTAAAACATCGCTCCTTAATTTAGGATTATTTTCACCGATGCCTGCGGTAAATACAATAGCATCAACTTCACCTTCAAGTAAAAAGTAATACATTGCAATATAATTAACTATCGAATTTGTAAGCATTTTAAAAGCCAATTTAGCATTTTCATCGTTTTCTTTAATTAATCTTAATATATCTCTTAAATCATTTTTTCCACAAATACCGGTTAATCCACTATTTTTATTTAAAAGCTCCGTAACTTCTTCAACGGACAGATTTTTCATTTTACAAATATAGGCAATGATTGATGGATCAATTGACCCCGAACGAGTCCCCATAATTAAGCCATCTAAAGGTGTAAGTCCCATCGAAGTATTTACAACTTTACTATCTTTAATAGCCGATATGCTTGAACCATTTCCAAGATGGCAAATAATTAAATTTACGTCATTTTTATTTAATATTTTTTTCATTTCACCAGTAATATATTTATGACTTGTACCATGAAAGCCATATTTTCTAACCCCATAATCATAATACCACTCATTAGGAACTGCATATCTAAATTTATCTTCTGCCATAGTTTGATGAAAAGCTGTATCAAATACCACTACTTGTGATAGATTTGGATAATTGTTTTTTATGTATTTAACAATTGCTAGTTCTCCAGGAATATGAAGTGGCCCAAATTCTTTAATACTTTCAATATTATTAATTACTTCATCAGTAATCAATACTGAATCTTTATAAAACTCTCCACCATGTAATAATCTATGTCCAATTCCTTTTAATTCATGAAAACCATCAAGAATATTTTCTTTACGAAGAACCTCTAAAAGATTCTCTAACGCTTCTTCATGAGTATTAATTCTTAAAGAATACTTTTTCTTTACCCCATCTTTTGATAATGCTATTTCACTTTCTTCTTCGCCAATTCTTTCAACACTACCACTTACGTATAGAAGATCATCAACGTATAATTTAAATTTCAAAGATGAGCTTCCTCCATTTAAAATTAAGTATTTTTCGTCCATTTTTATCCCCCACTAATCGCCAATATGTTACCATAAAAGAAAAAAAATGTCAATTTGACACTTATTATTTTCTTCTATTAACGCTTAACATTTCCATATTAACAGTTAACTGCTTTATACGCTCAATAATTCGCCTTGCTTTAACAGTATCTTCATTGTTTTTAACTATCGCTAAATGGCTTTCTAAATCTTTAATCGATAGATTAGAAGTAAAGAAAGTAGTTAAATTATTATTCATACGGCTTTGTAAAATAGTACCCAAAACCTCATCTCTACCCCATTCAGATACTTTCTCTGCACCTAAATCATCAATAAGCAATAAATCAACATTTTGATAATAATTAATTTTACTATTTAAAAGAGTAAAATCATCTTTTAAAGTTCTTAAAAACTCGGGAAAATATACAATTTCAGTTCGAGCATTTTTTTTAAGCTCAAGCTCATTAAAAAGCGCTGCAATTAAAAATGTTTTACCACATCCAAAGTTTCCATTTAGATATAGGCCTTTCATTTTTTTAGTTACATCATATTCATCATAAAATTTTTTAATCCATTTTATAACTTCCTTACGATTTAAATCCGTAACGTCTATATCCTTCATTCGAGCATTTTTTAGTTCCTTATTAAATGTATCCTTATCACTAAGAGCATTATCAAGATTCTTTTTATATGCACACTCTAAATAAGAAAACACTAGTTTATCATCTGTTACTTTTGGATAAGTTATAAATCCATTAAAAGCATTTTTACATTCAAAAAGGCCTTTACAATTTTTACATCTTTTTAAGTCATCAGTGGTATCCTTTAATTTAGTAGTGTACTTCATTAATATATCTGCTTTAACATTTAATTTTTCACATAAATGATTAAAAACTAGATCTTTTAAAGCTTCACTAAAATCATTTTTTAAAATACTATTAAGATCTTCTTTATTTTTAAAAGAGAATTTCTCCATATAATCACCTAAATTCTTTTAATAAATCTTGCATTTCCGCTACATCCTCTATGGAGGCTTCGACTTTATCTATTTTTTTATCAAACCAAGCTGGCTCTATTTTTTTAGTACTAGTAGTTTTTGGCTCCTTGGCTTTACGACTTTTATGTTCTTTCTCTGCATATTCCATCGCCTGACTAGCTGTTTCTATATGGGCTCTTTTCCATTGACCAGCTATTGTTTCAATAAATCCACTAGTTAATTTATTATTGTTAAGTTTAAGAGAATAATCAATTAAAACATTTACTACCGCAGGATTTAATTCTAGATCAATAAGTAACATCTCTAGTAATCGTAAATCTCTTTGAGTGGGATTAACCCCATTATATTTATTTTTTAAAAAGTCATATGGACTGGTATTTTCGAATACCTCAATTAACTTACCTCGTTTAGAGTTATCACCAACTGGATTTTTTAAATAATCTGGTTGAGTACGATATACTAAAGTTGGTAATCCTCCGTTATTAAACTGATAATATTTTCTAGCAGCTTTTCTTAATTCTTCTTTATTAATTACCCCTTTTGTTGAAATTACCATTCTAATAAGTTCACACATTTTTAAAGTGTCAATATTATATATATAAGATAAATTATTTAATAGTTCTTTTAACTTTTTAGTAAGCATTCTTTCATTAAAGACCGTTTTAGGTAGTGATTCACATAACAAATCAAAATCTATTTGATTATCTACATCAATTATCCCTTTAGTCTTTTCTTTTATATTATTTACCCCACCCATTACTGGAGTATACTTTTCTTTCATTTTAGCAGTTATTTCTACATAATCTTTCATATCAACATTAACTTTTTGATAGCTCTTTTTTAGAATTTCATATTCATATTTGCCAATGTTATTATAAAGAACAATATTAAATATTGGGTGTGAAAAAAATTCAGCTGCCGAAAGTGGTGAGTATAGTTCATAAATATATTCATTTACATCACCCTCTTTAACAAAGCTTTTCAAAAGTCCAAAGCTTTCTAAAGATTCTCTAGCACATTTTATAACAGATAAATCGGTCTTTAAAATACTCATTAAATGATGATGATTATAGTCTAAGCTCATAATTTCTAATTTATCTAAATCACTCCATAATGTTAAATACAAGGATACCGCGGCAAATCCTATTATTGGTTCATAAAGATTCAATAACACCTTTTTATCCTCTTCGGTAAGTACAGTTTTATTAACAACAATGTATTTATCTGCAGGTAACAAGCTTAATAATTTCATATACTCACCTTCTTTTTATCTATTATAAACTAAGCCCTTTTTAAAAAACAAGAATAATATTATCTTAATAGAAATAAAACCAATATTATTAAAATTATAAGTAAAATGGTTAATAACATTATGATTAGTGTATTATTAAAATTATTATTTCTTTTACTTTCAATAATTTCTTCTTGAATCTCTCTTAAATCTTTTTCCTCTTTTTCTTTATTCATAGTATCACCTTCTTGTATTATAAAATATTATTTCAAATAATGCAATTTTAAGTTCCATCAGCAAAACTAGTTATTTTAAAGAATTTAAAAAAATAACTTGTCAAAGCAGTTTTAATATGATATTATTTAATTACTTTCATGGCGATGTAGCTCAGCTGGCTAGAGCGACCGGTTCATACCCGGTAGGTCGGGGGTTCGATCCCCTCCGTCGCTACCATAAGAAATTCCACTCGAAATTTTCGAGTTAAAAAAAGCTAATTCAAAAATGAATTAGTTTTTTTGATGTTTGCAAAATAGAACATGGTATCTAAGTAATCAAATAACAAAAAAAGAAGCTTGAAAGCTTCTTTTATGCCATTCTGGTGGAGAATAAGGGATTCGAACCCTTGACCCCCTGCGTGCAGGGCAGGTGCTCTAGCCAGCTGAGCTAATTCCCCAAGAACAAAATTATCTTATCATATAAGACAATCTTTGGCAAGCACTTTTTTTATTTTTCTTTAATTTTTATTAAATGTTTCTCAATTTCTTCTAGAGCCCTGCCCAATTCTTTCTTATTAACATACTCGTCTTCATTCATTTGATAATGTTTATTCTCACTCATTTGTTTACTTCTTATAGAAGCAACATGAACTAATTTATACTTAGAATCAACAATATTGAGCAACTTATCAACTGATGGGTATAACATTGTCTCACATCCTTACACTAATATAATACTAAAAAGTATGTAAAGCATACAAGCAAAACGACAACTTTTGACATTTAATTTACTAGTTTTCTTAAAGCGTCCAATATTAATACCATTGCCCATGTATCTTGTTTACAATAAATTCGAAGTGCTTCATACTTTAACTTGAATTCTTCTTTACTCATTTTATCATAATTAGCATACTCAACTATTGCTTCGGTACCATTTTTAACTACCAACTTATCATAAGACAAATCAGAAAATACTGGTAAAGTTTTCTTTATGGAAAAAGATCCGCCCAAATTTTTGTTATAATAATTAAACATTTTTGATCTTTCTTTATCAAATCCTAATTCTTCATACATTTTCGAATTTGTGTTTACAAGCCATAAAAGATCAAATCCTCGATCATATAGTTTTAATAACTTTTCTCTGTATTCTGGAAAAATACCAGCCATTTCCTTAATCCGACCTTTTTCAAAGGGAACATTTTGAGCAAATAAAGTGCCTTTATCTGGATCCATATATGTTACTAAAGCTTTCGCCATTTCTTCTCTTTGATCAGACAAATCCTTATTTAAAAATATATAATTATCCTTATCAAAATCGCATTTACCAGGTTCATGCTCTATATGCAAGCTGAACTCAAAGGGCGATTGAATATAAGGCCACTCACCTCTAAAACGCGGAACAGGACAAGGAAATGTTTCAAAATCTAAATGATATATTGGATATTTAAGCATACTTAATCCTGCGGATAATTTTTCCTTATCAATATATACTGTATCAAACTCTAAAGAATCTCTTTCTATTTTGTGATTAGGATTTACTATCCATTCTTCTGGCACATCAAGCATGTTTATATAACCTTCATTTATTAGATCTAATCCTTTTATTCTCTCGCCATTAGGCTTTTTAAAACCTTGGCCATTATTTACATAACTTAATGATGAGTTTTTTTTAGGAATCATCTTTCCACATATAGGAGTGAAAAATTTACATTGATTCTTTTTTTTATATCCACACCATACACCAAGTGGACATGGATTAGGATTAGGATTCTTCAAATATCTTTCTAGTTTTAAAGCTTCGGCTTCCACTATTTTTTGATATTCCTCGGTTACTTTAGTTAAATCAATGAACGTTATAAGCTCTTCATTATTTTCGTCAGCTTCATAAACGGCCTCATTATCTATATATTTACCAGGAAATCTATAATTAGAATTCAATATTCCCAAATAATATTTAATGTTTTTTAATTTTTCTTCATTACCGCTTTCTTTATATTCTCCTTCGATTATAAATCTCTGAACAGCTAAATCAAAAACATAAGATCCTTCTTTGTATCTATCAAATAGTTTTTCCCTTTGCTTGGCATAGTTTTCTATAGGCATTTCACGTTCAATATCATAATCTAATTCATCTTTTAAATACATTACATTGTTCTTCTTTTCAAATATTGAGAACTTTTCACCCTTTTTATGATTAGATTTTAAATCATAATATTTTTTGGTAGTTGTTGCTTTAACCTCAACAATATTTATATTATCTCCAACTTCATTATAAACATCGACATAGCACATATAATTAAAGCCATTTCGGGAAAAATCAAAGCATTCCTGACTTTTGGTATCTTCAGCATACGTTACCTTTCCACCAAAATACTTTTTTACAAGTAAACCAGCTTCTTTTTCTACTCTATTATAGTAAGGAAGCATTGCTTCCAATTGACGATCAACTTTATCTACTAAGTCAACTTCAGCACCAAGTGGATCTTCTTCGTACATTTGGCCAAGCATTTCTTCCAAGTGAGATAGTTTTTCTTCCTCCATATAAGTATCATAATCCACATCGGCATCTAGGCGATCCTTTTTAATATTATCTAAAGCACAATACCTAGGACATTTTGTAAAGTTAATAAAATTTGTTTTAGTTATTGCCATATCTCACCTATTTAATTATTTTGGCAGTTACAATATTTTCACTATTTTTAGTTAACTTTATTTTTAAATTAGACATATCAAATTCTTCATAAGTTATATTACCATTTTCATCAAGTGGTACATACTTTGCTTCTTCTAAGTCTTTTACTAAAATAAACATCTCATTACTAGAAGAAAATTTATCCAAATTGTTTTCGCCATATAATTTAGCTTGCTTTTCTATTAAATAGTATACTTCATCATTTACTGAAGTTTTATTATCAAAAGCATAAGAAGTTTTAACCAAGGCAATTGCTGTAATAATGCCCATTACGGCTATAACAATAATTAATTCTAAAACTGTGTATCCATTTTTCTTCATACTACCACCATGAAAAATTATAACACATATATGTTATTTTAAAAAGAACTTAATCATTTTTTTCATCTATTAAATGGTTTAATGACACAACTTTTAGATTACGGAAATTGACTTCATCTATAATTAATTTGACATTATCTATGGACATTGAGCTATCTATAAAAATTATAAAACCACTTTCTATTTTTTTTATATTTTGGTAGAAATTGGCATTTGTCATTATTAAGGTTGGCTTTACTTTATAGGTATAAGTTGAGCAATCTTCTTTTAGATTTACTAAACAAATATCCGAATAATCGATTTCATAATTCATATTTAAAAGATACTTTTTTACCGATTCATTATTATGAATTACTAAAGCAACCGCTTTTTTATTTTTATTACCTTTAATAATTACTTTATCTAGATTATATACTATTGATACATCCGGTTTTATATAATCATATAAAAAGAGAGATTCGTTATAATAATTGGCTTCCTTCATTTTTTTATAACTTGATGCTTTATTTACCATTTTACCCTCTACACCCGGAATAATCGTATCACCATCAATCAAAGCATTTACACTTTTTACTGTATATTTATCTTTATTCTGTAAAATTTGCAACATAATTTCATCTTTTTCTTGCATCATTAATGCCACTTTTTCCGTATAATAAAAGCTAAAAACAGCCAAACTTATTAGCATAATTGTATTAAATATTTTTTTCATAACTCACCTATTTAAATATATGAAAAAAGACAAGCATTTAATAACTTGTCTAACCAATTTTCTTTTTTACTAATTCAGCTGTCCTTTTAGGATCCTGAATTATAAGTTCACTTACAATTTTATTTTTCTTTAATTCTTCAATAAATATCAAATCTTCTTTGGTGAATGTTTTATATGGTTCTTTGGAAATTGATTTTACTAAAAATTCACATCCTAGCAAATAATCGGAAGTAACACCAAATAATTCTATAAAGTCTATTATCGCCTCCATACTTGGAGTTCTTGTTCCATTTTCATAACAACTTATTGTGGATTTTGATACGCCTATTATTTTGCCAAGTTCACTTTGTGAAAGTTTCTTTTTTTGGCGCAGTAACTTTAATCTATCTCCTCTTATCATATTCTTCACCACTAAGTAAAGTATAACGACTTAAAAAGGCTTATGCAGAGAATTCCACTAATTGTAGACTTTTACGAATATATTTTGTATAATAAGATTGGTGTTTATTATGGAAAAATTAAAAAAATTAAGAATTAAAAAGAAAATAAGTATAAAGCAAATGGCCGAATACTTAAATATTTCTTACGCCTATTATTGGCAAATTGAGAATAACAAAAGACAATTATATTATAGTTTAGCAATTAAAATAGCAAAAATATTTGATTTAAAACCAGATCAAATATTTTACAAAAAATAAATATGTTTATTTATGCTCGTTAATACCCAAAATAATTCCTACACTTGCCATACTTATTAATAAACTACTTCCACCATATGATAAAAATGGCAAAGTTACACCAGTTACAGGTATTAATCCTACAACAACCATTAAGTTTAAGAGAGCTTGGGCAATCAAAGCAAACGATAACCCAAAAGATAAATATTTTAAAAACAAATCACTTTGTTTCATAGATATTTTTATACACAAATAAAATATTGCCCCAAACATAAAGCTTGTAAATAACACACCCATAAATCCTAGTTCTTCACTAATAATTGAAAATATAAAATCCGTTTGGGGCTCCGGAAGATAAAAATTTTTTTGACGAGACTTTAAAAATCCTTGGCCTAATAATCCTCCTGGACCAATCGCATACAACGATTGAATTATTTGATAACCAGATCCTAAAGGATCACTCCATGGGTTCAAAAACGAAACTATCCTAGCCATTCTATACGGAGCTACAATGATCAAACCAGCAATCATAATTAAGCCGATTAAGCCGATTTTCAAAAAGAATGATGTTTTAACACCCGAAATAAAAATTATACCAACTAATGATAAAACTAGAACCATTCCTGTTCCAAAATCAGGCTCAAGTAAAATAAGTAAAAAGAATATACCAATAACAAATAGTAAAGGAAATACCCCTTTAATAATATTCTTTAGATTTCTTTGATTATTCTTTAAATACTTTGAAACATAAATAATTAACCCAATTTTGGCAAACTCACTCGGTTGAATACCGAAAGGACCAACTTTAAACCAACTTCTACTACCATTTCTAACTGTGCCAATACCAGGAATTAATACAAGTATTAAAAGTATAAATGATACTAATAAAATGACATTAGAATAATTATAGAACTTATTAGGATCTATTTTTTTTATAAAAAATATTAAAAAGATGCCCAATAAAAAGAAAAGTCCTTGAGCTTTAACAAATTTAAACGGATCATTAAACTTATAATTTGCCCAAATTGAACTTGCTGAATAAATCATTATAAGTCCAAATAATGATAATATTACTACTAATATTAATAAGAGTTTTCCATCTTTACTTTTCATTTTATCCCCTTAATAATATTTATTAGGAAATAATAAAAATATACTAAAAAAAGCACAACTGTGCTTATAACCAAACTCCATAAGTAATTGCTATCATTGAAAATAACAAACCTACTACCCAAAATAATTTGACAATGTCATTTTCATGCCATCCTAACTCTTCAAAGTGATGATGCAGTGGTGCTTTTTTAAATACTCGTTTATGAAATTTTAAGATTGCAACCAATTGTATTAAACTACTAAGCGTCTCAATAACAAATACGCCACCAATTAAAACTAAAGAAAATTCGTGTCTAGTTAGAATAGCTATTGTTGCTAGAGCAGCTCCAAGAGATAAAGAACCTAAGTCCCCCATAAATACTCGTGCAGGATGAGCATTAAAGACTAAAAAGCCTATCAGTGATCCGACAAGAATAAATGAGAAAATAGCAACATCTTGATAGCCATCCATCCATCCAGTGTTCCATGAAATAATACCGAATGCTAAAAAAGCAATAGCTGCAAGTCCTGCCGCAAGGCCATCTAATCCATCCGAAATATTAACGGCATTACTACTACCTACTAATACAAGTAAAATAAATATACCATATGCCCACCCCAAATGAAGTTCAAGGCCAATAAAGGAAAATGTTAGTGTTGATGAACCACCATTTTTCATAAATACATAAAAGAATACTAATGCAATGAACATTTGAATCAAAAATTTTATGGGTATATTAAGTCCTGCATTATTTCCACATTTTACTTTTAAATAGTCATCTATAAATCCTAAAAAAGCATAGGAAACAAATACAAATACTAATATTATTAAATTTGAACTTATTTCTACACTTCCCCTTAAATATAGAAAAAAGAGGGATATAAGTACTGGCAAAATGAAAATCAAACCACCCATAGTTGGTGTACCATTTTTCTTCAAATGCCTTTCATTAATTGTTGTACTAACAGTTTGACCGATATGAAGTTTTTTTAATAATGGTATTAAGATAATTCCACAAATAATTGAAAGAACAAATCCTAACATCATTGCCATAGCTGCTTTTGCTAAAATTAACATATTCCACCTCTTCTATAAAATTATACATCTTTTTAAATATTTATTCATTTGTATACGGTTATTTTGACATTACTTTACAAAAATTATGACAGCAACAACTTTACGATTCCTCCTTCTTCTAAATAAGTATTTTCCTTTGGAGACTGATATGTAACGTTTTCTCCTTCTCCTGAATAAGTAACATTAAAACCTTTTAAGGCCTCTTTTGCTTCTTTTAAATTACTTCCAATAACTCTGGGTACGGTATAATAATGTTTATCTAGATATGTATATTCTTTAGGCATGCCATCTGTGCGTGGCGAAATATCTAATACCGATATTGCCGTTTGTAATATATTTTTAGCAATAGGTGCTGCTACTGTACCACCATATTGAGTTACTCCTTTAGGATTATCAACGGAAACGTAAACAATTACCTCAGGATCATCAGCGGGTAAAAAGCCAACAAATGACAAAATATAATTCCCTACCATATATTTTCCTTCGTTTACTTTTTGAGCGGTACCAGTTTTTCCTCCTACTCGATAATTTTCAATATAGGCATTTCTACCAGATCCATTTGCTACGACACTTTCTAAAGCAAATCTAACTAACTTACTTGATTCAGGAGTGATAACACTGCGAATTTTAGTCTTATCAACACTTTTTATTACCGTTTTAGTTTCTTCTTCAATTAATTCTTTAACTATATATGGTTTATAAAGATTTCCACCGTTAATTGCAGCAGACACCCCGACTATTTGTTGTATTAGAATCTATAAAATGAAACTTTTTACCCTTAATATCCGAAGAAGCATTTATTAATTCACCATTTTTTAAAATAATAGATAATTTTACTTTTGATTGACTTTTTTTATCTACAACTATTTTATCTACTAATTCACTAAAAAGATCTTGAAACGTTTCTTTATCATCTACTGACTTTAACAAAAAACTCTTTATTTTCTTAATTTTACTATTTATATAATCATCACTTAATATTTGCTCATTTAAATAATTTATATCCTGTTTATACTTACTACTTTCTTCGTTTATTATAGTAATTTGTTTTTTATATTCATCCTTAGATATAATATTTTCCACAACAAGTTCTAGAAGCTTATTTTTTTTATTATCTAAATTTAACAATTTTCCTTTTAAATTATTAATTTCTAATTCATTATTATTTTTTAAAAAATATTGTTTACATTCTTCTATAATTTCATTAAAAATAATATTTTCATTAAAAAGCAATTTATTAATTAACGCTTTAAAAAGAATATCCAATTCATTTTCAAAGACTCGAGGATTACTACATCCTTTTAATCCATTACGCCTATATTCTTGGCATTCCCATACAGGATTGTTTTTTCTTTTGCCCGATGATGATCTATGATAAGTAAGATTGTGGCATTTACAGTATATTTTTCCGGAATAAGTATAACGATTTTGAAAAATCGTTTTATCATTTGATTTATTAGCAAAACTTTTCTGCCTTTTTTTTAATTTATCATTTGCTCTTTCCCATAATTTTTCGGATACAATAGGAGGGACATTTTTTTCATCTTTATAAAGTACCCACTCTGCTATATTTAAGTTTTTCTTTTTCTTGGTGCGGTAATCTAGTATTTTTGACTTATGTCCACAATAAAATCCCTTATATTTTGGATTTTTTATTATTCTAGTTAGAATGCTTACATCAATTTTTTTACCAGACTTACTTTTATATCCTAAATCATAAAGATAACGTGATAACTTAGATAATCCATCCGTAGTGTTTGCATATCTATCAAATATAGTTCTAATCATCTCAGCTTCTTTTTCTAAAATAACTAATTTTCCTTTTTCTTTAATGTACCCATAAATATTTGAACATCCTAGTACTACACCATTTTCGATGCTTCTTTTCATTCCAAAAGAAACTCGTTCAGATAACTTTCTCACCTCGTCTTGAGCAATAGATGACATAAGCGTTAATCTAAGTTCTGAATCCGGCAGAATTGTATTTATGTTATCATTTAAAAAATAGACACCAACTCCGTAAGAAAGTAAATCTTGAGTATATTTAATACTATCTAAAGTGTTTCTTGAAAATCGTGATATTTCCTTTGTTAAAATTAAATCAAACTTGTTTTTTTTAGCATCGTTAATCATTTTTAAAAATTGTTCACGTTTATTAACTCTGGTGCCACTTAATCCTTCATCAATGTAAGAATCCACAAATTTCCAATTAGGATTCTTACTAATATAATCATTAAAAAAGTTTATTTGGGCTTTTAATGAATGTAGTTGTTCATCTTTCTCTGTTGATACCCGAGCATAAAAGCATACTCTTAAATTTAGTTCTTGAATTGATTTACCACTCATAATTTTATTTCTAATTGTATATAAATCCATTATGCCTCCTTTATTTTATAAGAGCTTTTCTTTTTCAAGTTTCGACATTAATTTATCTACACAACTATCGTAGAGTCTATCATCAATAGCATTTTTTCTTTTTAAATATCTCATTAATTTTATGATTACTTCTAATTTAATAGCCTTAGAGGAAACTTCATTTAAAGATATCATATCATCTATCCTTTCTCTTAAGTCTATTTTCCTTATAAAAAAAAAAGAACTTTGAATTCCTTCAAAATTCTAGATTACTAATTTTGATAATTGACATTATTTATTAAAGCTGAAGTTATATTCTTTTCGTTGGCAACCATATTTTTTAATAATTTAGTTCTAAAAATAGCAAAATTAAGTAGTTCTTTATTTGCATTATTATTTATGTATTCTTTATATCCATATGTACTCATAGCAATTTGAATAGAATACATATTGACCATGTATAAAAGATCATAATAATTTAATTTTACGTATCTTGAAAAAGCACATACATACTTAACTAGATTAGATATATTTATTATTCCCTCTTTAGCTTTAGAATCTATGTAACTATAAGATCTAATTATTTCCCAAATTATTGGCATTTTAGAAGCACTAGCAAAATCCAAGACTGCCTTTATTTTATGATTCTTAATGATTAATTGCTCTATACCATAATCACCATGAGTATTCATAATAGTAACTTTAGAAAAATTATCAAAATTTAAGTTTTTAAATCCCTGTAAAATATTTTTTTTATCATCTAAATCCTCATAAATATTAGGATAAATATTACGTGGTACTTTTTTTAAAAGAGCATCAATTTTTGCTATGCCTTCATTTATTTTAGTAACTGACATAATTTCATTTATTTTATTTGCAGGTAAAGAAAATGAAAGTGTTTGTAGGCTTTTTATTATTTTACCTAGATAACAAGCAGATGAAATAAGTAAACTCTTATTAGCAGTATTTCTTTTTATTGTTTCTCCTTCAATATATTTTTCAAGAATCACAATATGTTTCTCATGTAAAAAATAATACTTTCCTTCTTTTGTCTTTATGAATGTTGGAACATTTATTCCATCTATTTTTAAATGTTCTAATATTTTTACTTCTTTTATAATATCTTGAGATTCATATTTAAGTTGAAATTCTTTTAAAATATATTCATTTTTATTTATTAAGAATATATTGGCACTACCTCTATTTATTATTTCTACGCTGCTAGTTAAAATGTCATAATTATCTTTTAAAATCTTTTTTACCATTTCTTTACTAATCGAAAAATCATTTAACATAAATTCTCCAAAACTATATACGTTCAACTTTATTTTTAATATATTGATCTAAATAACGTGAATCCTTTTTTACCCATTTATACTCCACGTGTTCACTACTTAACTGTATATTTAATTTTTCTTTTGCCACTTCAATATAAAAGTCAATTTCCAATTCATGGACTATTTCACCATTTTCTTCTATTATAGAATCACTATAGTGCGTTATAATCGGAATAAATTCATCTATGAAGCCTACTTCTTCATTTAGTTCTCTTTTTAGTCCTTCTTTAAGGGTTTCGCCAAACTCTAAGTGTCCTCCCGGAAATTCCCATGCCCCTGGATATTTTAAATCATTATCACTTCTTTTCACAATTAAAAATTCATCTTTACATTTTAAAATACCCGTAACAATAATTTCTGTTTTCACTTAACAATTTCCCCTTTTTTTAAAACTTCTTCGAGCATAATTTCCGCTTTTTTAACAAAATAATTTGTTTCATCAATTGGCAAATTATATTTTTGCAGTTCTTCTTTCATTTCTAAAATAGAATTATATGTTTTTTTTACATATTGGCACGTATTCTCTAGCTCAATAAAAATATATTTATTATTTACTAATTGAACAACTAACTCGGTCTCATTATTTGCAAAAACTATACATTTATCATATATTTTAAATAATGTTTTATAAAAAATTGCTTCCATAAAAAGTACAGCCTTCTGGATATCTAAAATCGGGCATTCAATTTTACCTTGCCTTTTAATATCTCCGTTTTCTAAATACTCCTTATATTTATATAGAAGTACTTTTTTTACACCAATAATATCTCTCACTAATATACACTTTTTTAGTACTTCCAACTTACTTAATTCACGCAGAGAAATATTTTTTTCTATCATGTAAATATCATTAAGTTCATATTCTTCTTTAATTGAAAAGCCCTTTTTTTCTAAAACATTCTTTAATGTTTCATAATCAGTAGTTACCTTAACAGTAATTTCCATTTCTTCTTTCATAAATTAATTTTCTCCCATATTAATTATCATATCTAAGTAGTATCTCATAATTATTATATCACACAAAGAAAAAAAAGAATATCTACATCCTTCTTTCAATTTATTTTTTAACTCTTTTAAGGTTTTGTTTGTTTTCAAATATGAAATTATTAAGTTCTTCATCAATATTAAAATCTTTGTTATCCATCCTTTTTGATATCAAAATATCAATAAAATCTTTAACATATGGATATTTTTCACCAAGTAAAAAGTTACCATTATAATCGTATAATGTTATCTTTACTATAGGATCAGATAAACAGTAAAGTAAAATATCACCTCTATTAAGAAGATCAGCTATTTTATCCGAAGGATATAAAATAACCCCATTCTTTAAATAAAAAGTATTAGAGGTTGTAATTAATCCAGCTCTGTAAGTTATATCTTCTCTAACGGGGTACTGCTCGTAAAAATCTATAAACGATATAACAAAAGGGCGTTCAAAATAATGGTATTCTTTTTCTTCAAAAGCACTAATTAATGTAGCTATTACTTTGCCGATTTTATATGTCGTAAATGTAGAATGGTTGCTTATGTTAATCCTTAATTCTTCTCTAGAATGAATTAGATTTTGATATTTTTCTTCTATTAGGCCTAATTTGCTTTGTTTTTCTTTTTCAATTTTCGAAAAAAGCAAATTATATTTTTCATTTAGACTTTCAACCGCCTCTTTATATCTTTTTGTTAAAATATCCTTTTTCTTTTGGGTTGTTTTACAAACACTATCTTTTTCCGCCAAATATTCTTGATATTCTATATTAATTTTTTCTAAGCTTTCCATGAGAGATTCACCTTCCTTTAATTAAAGGATAACATAATTTTTTATATTTTTATAATATATTTTTTCTATAGATTATATAAAAAAAATTGATACATTTAAGTATCATTTACTAGACTGTAAGATGTATAGGAGTAACGCTTATCCCTTGACCAAAACTAGTCGTAGCAAGTTCAACAGGACCCATTTTATCCATTTTAAACATTATTCCACTCGATTCACCATTTAAATCAATACCAGTTTTTTTACCAAACCCAAAATTTTTAATATAACTCATCAGTTTTTCTTTACCTAATCTTTGACCCATCACCACAAACCCTGGGTTGCAGGAGTTTTCTACCACTTCTAAAAATGTCTCAGTGCCATGTCCACCATGTTTCCAACAATGCAGTGTTGCTCCTTCTACTTTAATAGAACCAGAATCATGATATGACTCTTTAAATAAATCAACAGTTTTTTCCTCAATACTAGATGCTAGGGTTATTATTTTGAAAATAACCTCCGAAAACGATACCTAAATACAAGAAAAAATCCTCATATAATAAGTTATACGAAGATCTAAAATGCACTTTAACTCAAATATACATATATCTTAAAATTATTTTTTTTAAAAATTGTTCTCTCTAAATCTAATATTTTAAATATTGGTAGTGACTTATCATCACTAATATGCCTAGCACCTTTTTCAATCGGAAGTACCTTTCTTAATAAATTTAGATATATTTTTAATATTAATTTATGCCTATCATTGTTTTCTTTATAAACAATAACTTCTTCTAAAAATTCATCTACAAACTCATTAACATTATTTTCATAACAAACCTGCTCTTTTATAGCTTCTTCTATAACTTTTGGGTTATCAAAGCTCTCTAACATTATAATTTTTTCTTGTTCTATTTTGCTTATTTTTGTATTAAGCATTGTTATTTCTTCATTATATTTATCATTTCTATTCTTAAATTCAAGATTATTGATACTACCATCCAAATTTAGTTCTAATAATTTTTCTTTTTTTGCTTCTATATCTTTTATTTCATTTTTAATTTTAATGATTTTATATTGATAATTATTATCAATTCTTAGATTCTTATAATAATCTAGCATTTCTTTTATAATTTCATCACTGTTAAATACTTGTCTCATTATAATTCTAAAAATATTATTCAAATCACTCTCTGCAATTATTGGACTTTCACAAGCGTCTAATCTGTATCTAATATAATTACCACAAGCCCATCTGATTTTTGTCTGTTTTCTTTTATTTGCCATTCTTTGGTATGATACATTATGATCACAGCAGAATATCTTTGATGTGTAACAATATTTTTTCTCAGCTTTTTTTGCATTTCCATTACTTGTCTTCATTAGTTTACTTCTATTATCTAATATCTCATTTGTGCGGTTCCATAATTCTTCACTAACAATAGCCGGAATTGTTTCATCCTTATAAATGATCTGCTCTTCCTTTGGTATATAAGCTCTTAGTTTAGTTCTGTAATCAATGATTTCCGTAGTATGCCCACGATAAAAGCCTTTATATTTAGGATTTTGTATTATTCTTTTTAAAGTATCTTTATCATAGATATTTCCTTTGCCATTATTTATACCCTGTTTATGAAGTTCCATAGCTAACTTAGAAAATCCATACTTTCCAGTTGAATATAATTCAAAAATTTTCTTTATTTTCTGAGCTTCTTCTGGCACAACAATCAATTTAGCATCATTTTTTTTGTAACCCGTAATTGAACTTGATCCTAAAATTCTACCCTTTTTCATTGCTTCTTTATGTCCCCATTTAACACGAGACGAAAGCCTTTTAATTTCTTCTTGTGCAACACTTCCCATCATATTAAGTATAAATTCAGAGTTTGGATCATAAGTGTTTATTCCGTTAGATTGAAAATACACACCAACATCATTAGAAAGTAATTCTTGTGTATATTTAATACTGTCTGATAAGTTTCTCGAAAATCTAGAAACTTCTTTCGTAACAATCAAATCAAAGAAACCGGATTTGGCGTCTTCAATCATTTGTAAAAACCTTTTCCTCTTTTTTACAGTACTACCACTAATTCCTTCATCAATATAACCATCTACATAAATCCAGTTTTTATTTGACTTAATATAATTTTCAAAAAATGTTATTTGATTATCTAAGGAATTCAATTGTTCATCACTTTCAGTAGAAACACGAGCATAAAATGTAACTCTTAAAGGTAAATCAGCAATATTTTTGCCTTTTAAGACTTCTTCTCGAGCTTTATAAAAATTCATAGTTTTTCTCCATATCAATTTTTTATTTCTTTGCTACAGCAACTAATTTTTTTGTAAATCATCTTACAAACTTCCTCATATTGTTGTTCGGTTATAAAGCCTTTATCATATAATTTTTTATTAATTATCAATTCATACTCAAGGACGGTTATTCTCGGGGTTTTAATCATATAAAAACACCTCCACTAATGGAAGTGTATGATTTCAAAATAAATCTGATTACTGATTATATTTATAAGACATTTCTAAAGTATTTTAAAAATACGTTTTTCTTAATTTCTTTGACAATTTTTCATCATCAACTGAATGTATTGAATGATTTCCTAGTTTACAAAAATTTCTTACTTCTAGCTTAATTTCTCTTACTTTATTTTCTGTTGAAAAAACATAAAAAAATTTCACAGAATTAATTTTACTATCAAAGCAAGAATTCATTTTATATTTTATCCCTTCCCAGTTATTGTTATCATTACCTATCCAAGATTCACCTTGGTATAAGGTATAAATTAATCTAAACTTTTCCTCACTATTTAACTCTTTTTGCTTTTCATCAATGATTATTATGTTTTCTTTTAATATATCTTCAACAAATTTCCAGTTATCAAAACAAACAGGAAATAAAACTAACATATAATGTTGCATATTTTTACTATTGAATAATCTCAATAATTTCCGCTGGAGATATATTTTCAATCCCCGTTACTGATTGAATTGCCATTTGATGAAAAACAAAAATAATACATTCATAATTATTATACTTATCAATTACAGCTTGAACTCTTTTTTTCAAGTGTTCCTTTGATTCCCAATTTACTATCCTATTGACTGGTGGTATACCATCGTTTTTAATATAATCTTTATAATATTCTTTCATCTCTTTAGCTTTATATTGATAGGTTTTATCTGGCTCCCACTCTCTCAAATCAGGTTCTATTTTTATATCTAACCCTGTTTCCTTTGATATAATTGCCGCCGTTTGCAATGCTCTTGTATATGGTGAAGAAACAATAAGTGTTGCTTCTTTCAAGCGTGGATCTTTAGCTGTTTTTACCACATCTTTAATATATTCCTCATTTAATTTAGCCAAGTCATGTCCATGACCAATAAAATTGTGAGCATCGCCATAACTATAATCAGCTTTACCATGCCTTATCATAAAAATTTTCATATATTCATCTCCCTAATTTTAACGATCTGCATATGCATTCGCTAGCATACTCTTTATTCCTTCCCGTAGTGTCAATAAACTCTTTATGTGATTCTATTGGCATTATATCATAAAATTCGTTTTAAAAAAATTCAAAATCATTTTGTTAATTTAGATATGAAGTGCAACAAATAAATTTATCAATTAAACAAAGGAGGGGAATTTACTTTTAAAATTATCAAAGATCTATGTAATTATTAATTTTAAATTTAATTCAATAAATATACATAATTTTAAAAAGTTGACATGCAAACATATTGCTTTCGGTTGTTACAATATTAAAAGTACTTCCTGGTTCATAAGTCATCCATATTGGAAGATTTCTATTTATAGTGTCAGTACTATAGTTTTTATAATTATTGCTATCAAAATCTGGTCTACTTGCCATAGCATATATTTCACCAGTTTTAGGATTCATAACAATAGCTGTGGCATGTTCCGCATTATATTTTGTAATAACATTTGATAACTCATTTTCTACAGCAAGTTGAATATCCAAATCAATGGTTGTTTGAAGTCTTATTCCAGATGTTGGAGCAACATAGACTTCCGAAAGATTTATTCTATTACCTTGACCATCCGAAAAATATTTTATGGCACCATTTTCACCAGTTAAATATTTATCATAATAAAGTTCTAACCCTGATAATCCTTGGTTATCTATACCAACATATCCCAAGACATGAGAAAGTAAATTACCATATGGGTAGTGTCTTTTACTCTCTTTAACTAAGTAAACGCCATCATAATTAAGAGAACTAATTTTTTCAGCAACTTCATAACTTAACTGTCTTCCCTCCGGATGAACCCTTTCTATACTAGTTTTTTTACTTACATGACGTAATATTTCATCTTTTGAAACATTTAAAATTTTTGCAATATCAGTTGCAACATTTTCTTTATTTTTAATTTGTCTGGGAACAAATACTAAACTTGTTGTAGTAATGTTACTTGCAAGCTCTCTTCCTTTTCGATCGGTAATAATTCCTCGATCAGCGCCAATTGGTAATTCCCTACTCCATAAACTTTCAGCTAAGTTTTTAAGCTTATCATACTGAAATACTTGAATATAAAATACTTTAAAAATAATTATTATGAAAAGACAAATTATTACTAAAAAAACATATCTTATACGAGTATGTATATCATTAAAAAACATATAATCACCAATTAATTATATGTTTATATTCTATTTTTTTAATTGTAAAGTCGGTAGTTTTGCTGCTTTTTTCAAATCAAGAGTATATATCTCATCACTTGCTTCTCTAAGATATATATCTTTTTTTGAAGCAATAATACTTTTAGCAATTTCACTTATTCTATTATACATACTTACGATTTTTTCATATAAAGGATCCTTCTGGGATTTTAAAACGTTTATACATTCTAAAATTCTGATATCTAGAAATCTGAAATAATCGTTAGTAATAATATCACTTGCTAAAAATTCATTTCCATAGTTTTCAGTATATCTCCTAGTTTTTACATCATCGCTAATTAAAAAGTCTACTCTATATGGTTTTCTTGGATCATACTCCCACTCATCACGATATAAGTCTTTAAGATCTGTTCTAGCAAGAGAAATATAATCCACTCCATTAGCGCACGCAGGGTCACTTCTTCTTTCTATTGTTTCTTTATCAAGCACTTTTCCTTGGGCTTCATATAATTTTCTTTTAGACAAAAGTCCATTTAATAAAACAAAAGAAGCACTATCGTAAGAGCGGTTATGATGATAATATAAATCCAAATCATAACTATTTTTTTTAGTCATCAAATAATTAATTTGCTCTTCAATACATAAAAGTACTTCTCTTTTTGTTACGATCATATCCATAATTTCAACCCCCAATATTGATAAGATTATAGCACTTTTTTTAACATTTGTCAAATTTGTGTAAATATTAGTAAGGCTTTCTTCTTACATATATTAAATTATCACTATTTTCTATAGTTTCTTTTAGTAAAACTTCTTTTGCATATTCAATAATTTCTTTCATATGGGGCTTAAATCTTGGTGGAAATTTTTCATAAAGTCTATCTAATAAATTGGTTTCTTGTAATACCATCAAATTAGAAGTAAAACTTATGTTCCTTAAAAAATGGTACAATACCCACCAATGTGCTGTAATAAAAGTAAAATCATCTCGACTTTGCAACGTCTTTAAATCAATATCATCACCATTATAAATTGCTCTTTTTATATCATCAGCCACAAAAAACTTTTCATCTGGAATTTTTTTGACTGGTATTTTTATTTCATCATTTAATGAAACATCCTTTTTACTAATCTTATTATATTCTAAAATATCATCAACTGAAACACCCCATGCTAAAGCAAGGTTATCTAATCCATTTTTGTTCTTTTTTAAAATCCATTCTCTTTCTAGAGGAATATCTCCGGTCAGTCTTTGATAAATAATATCTAGCATATCAACATCTTTTACCATTTGAGTTAATAAAGCCACTATTAATTTTTCAGATTTATTTAAATCAAGACTTCCCGTTAATAAATCTTCAACGTCTAAGTTATTAAAACTATCATCTATTTTACTGGCAAGATATCCTTTTAAGTACTGATCCTGGTGATGAAGTACCGCAAGATAGACAATTGGTAAATGCTTTAAATCGCCACCCAAATTTACGAATTCGCCATCATTTAAAATCTTAGCACCAAATTCAGCATGATTATGAAATTCTTTATCTTTAAAAGCGTAACTATCTATAAAAGTATCCGAAAATAAAACTTGAGCAAACCTACCTATATCATGTAAAAGAGCCGTTGTCTTAACTATTTTAGTAAAATCAACCCTAAGATTCATTTTTTCGCTCATACTTATTATATTTTTAACTACTCTTTTAGTATGCTCTATTTTATTATTAATCATCTCTAAACGATGTTTTTTAATTAATGTGATAAATTCATCATCCTCTATATCACTAGCTAAAATATAATTTCTTGAAAGAGATATTTCATCAATTGTAAAATGTTTATTTAAAATTGTTTCGATACAAGTATTAATATACTTATCATAGTTATCAGATATTATATTGTAATCCATTTCTAAATCCCCCCTCTTTTTTAATTATATGAATAATTTTTATGATTATCAAGTTGGTTTACATTTTATGTATATATATGGTAAAATTAACATGGTGAAAATAATGAAATTTGTAACAGATATTAGTGAAAAAGAATATGTTGAGTTTGAAGAAAATCATGTCAAAGCTCATTTTCTAGAAAGCTATGCATGGGGGTGCTTTGCTAAAAAAGGCAAAAAACAAGATCCTATATTTGTCGGACTTAAAGACGAGAACAATAAACTATTATGTGCAGCTTTATTTTTAAAAAAATCATTGCCTTTTAAATATAGTTATATATATTCTCCACGAGGTTATGTAATAGATTTTAAAAACAAAGAACTTTTAAAGACTTTTACCGAAGAAATAAAAAAATATATGAAAGCCAATAAAATTATCTATGTTAAAATTGATCCCGATATAAAATATCAGACAATTGATGAAAACGCCCAAAAAATTGATGGTGAAAATAATTACGATTTATATAATTATTTATTAAGTTTGGGATATAAACACAAAGGATTTAATAAACTATATGAAGGCAATCAACCAAGGTATACATTTAGAATTAATTTAAAAAACAAAACAAAAGAAGATTTAGATAACACATTTAACAAAAGCTTTTTAAAAAGTGTAAAAAGAAGTTATAACTATGATTTAAGAATAGATAATAATAAATGTGTACATGATTTTTATAATTTAATTCAATATAATAGTAACAAAGATGGTTTTCATTCGTATAGCGAAGAATATTATAAAGCTTTTACCGAGGAATTTTCTAAATACAACAATGTTAAATATTTTAATGCCTATTTAAATCCTAAAAAGGTCTATGATAAATTAACAAAAGAAGAACAAGAATTAACTTTAAAAATTGAAAAAGATAAAAAACATGCCGCAGATTTAAAAAATCAATTAGAAAGAAAGCAAAAGGAAAAAGAAATATTTAACAAAAATGAAGATAAAGATATTTTAGTTTGTTCTCTAATTTGTGTTTACACAAAGAAAAAGGCCTGGTCCCTTTATATCGGAAATAATGAACTTGGTAATTTCACTTTTGCAGTATCAAGATGTTATTATGATTCAATAATAGATGCTTTAAATAATGGTTATCTATTTTATGATTTATTTGGTACAGTCGGAGATCCTAAAACCAAGTATAAAAATCTGGCTCATCTTCATGACTTTAAAAGAAAATTTGGCGATGAATATATTGAATTTATTGGTGAATTTGATCTTGTAAATAATAAAATTCTTTATAAATTATTACCAATTATGTTAAAAATATATAGAAAGATTAAAAGATAATGAAATTAATAACTTTAGACAAAAAAGAATTTGATGAATTTAGTCATCAAAATGAATTAACAAGTATTTATGAATTATCAGCGTGGGGTGATTTAAAGAAAAAAACCGGATGGTATTCACACTATGTTGGCTTTAAGGATAAAGAAAATATCATATGTGCTACTCTCCTTTTAGAGAAAAGAACGCCTTTAAAAAAATCTTTATTTTATTCTCCTCGTGGTTTCTTATTGGATGCTAAAAACTATAAATTACTAAGTGATTTCACAGAAGAAGTAAAAAAATATATTAAAAAGAATAATGGATTTATGCTTAAAATCGATCCTAATATTATTTATAAGATTAATGATGAAGTGATTGGAAATCAAGAATATCAAAACTATGTTAAATGTGGATTTAAACATTTTGGCTTCAACGAAAACTTTGAAACTTTACAGCCAAGAATACTATGTCGTTTCAATCTTCTTGAGGACTATGAAAAAACTGAAAGCAATTTTCAAAAAAGCACTAGAAAAAACATTCATAAATCCTCTAACATGGGTGTTGTAACACGTCCAATAAAAGATGATGAGTTTAATGAGTTTATGCGGATACTTGGCATTTGTGCAGATAAAAATCATTTTATAATCCGCCCTAATTGGTACTATGAAACATTAAAAAAGCTTTTTAAAGATGAAGTAACCTATTACATAACTTATATTGATGTTGAAAAATATTTTTCTTATTTAAACAGTGAGTTAGCTTCTTTAAATAAAGAAGAAGAAGAATTAAAAATAAAGTTGGAAAAATATAATGTTGGCGAAAAATTAAAAAATGAAAAAAAACAATTAATAATAAGAAAAGAAAAACTAACTGAAAAAATAAAAAATGAAAAAGAAAGATTTAAAAATAAAAAATATGTTTATATCGGGGCATTAATGTCAATCTTTTTAAATAAAGAAGGCATTACATTTATGAGTGGAACTGACCCTCTTTACAAAGATTTCTATCCAAAATATTCTTATTATGCTAAGCATATAAAAGATTCTATAGATAAGGGTGAAAAATATTGTAACTTTTATGGTATTTCTAAAGATTTTAACCCTAAAGGTAAATATTATGGAATTTATGAAATAAAAAAAGGTTTTAATCCTGATATAATTGAACTATTAGGTGAATTTGATTTGGTTACAAACAGATTTATTTATATTATTTACAAACTGGCTTTAAAAGCGTATAAATTAGCAAAAAAAATAAAACATTAACTTGTTTTATTTTTTTAATAGTTTTTTAAAGAAATCCTTACCTAGCATTTCATTTATTATCTTTTTGTTTAATAAATAATAGCTAAATACAAACAAAATTCCAACAACCCCAACAATTAAAATTAAATAAAATCTGTTTACCACTGTTGCAAAAAGTCTTGAAATCAAAAAGCAAATAGATAATATTAATCCAGTTTTAAGAAATTGCCATGGCATTTTTTTAAAAGTATCGCTATAATTTAAGTTGTCTAACTTATGAAGAGAAATTAATACATACATTAATGATAATGAATATCCAATTAATGTTGCGGTAATTGCTCCATAGAATGGATATATATGAAGTTTATCAAACAAATATATAAGTGGTATATCTAAAATGGCATTTAAACCAAGGCCAATTAAAACAGATGTATAAATTACTCTTCTTTTGTTCATTCCCTGTAAAGCAGAACAAGTCATTGTGAATGAAGCATCAAAAAACGCTACAACAAATAAATATCTCATAACTATTGGCCCAAATTTATTTGCCCCATAAAAAATCGTCCATATTTCTCTGGCAAAAACACTTGCAAAACAAGAAATTGGTAAAATTATAAAAAATAATATTTGTAAAGCTTTATTAAATTCAGTGTTTACTTTATCATGATCTTTTTTTACATAAGAACTAACTATTGATGGTAAAAGGCTCATTATTACTCCAGTTCCTAAAGCTGTTACAATACTTACCAATTTATTACCCCAAGTTGTAAAAATACTACTAACATTTTCAATGTCCTGAGCATTGTAACCAATATTATTTAATCCTCGTATAAGAAGAATCATATCTGTTGAATTATATAAACTTCCACTAACACTAATCATTATAAATGGTAGTATATAAGATATAACCTTTTTTATTACTTCTTTTTTCTTATCCTTATTTAATTCATGAGCCTTATCGTACTTCTCTAACCCACGTGATTTAGTAAGTAAGTAAAAATAAGCACATAATGCACCAATACAAGCACCAAAAACAGCTACCCCAACCGCTGTTGTGATTTTTAAATGAAATACCTTTAGACAAAGAAAGCTTCCACCTAAGATAACCGCTACCCTTGATACTTGCTCAACTACTTGGCTTATACTTGATGCGGCTATATATTTGTGTCCTTGTAAGTAACCCCTCATAATACTTAAGCTAGGCACAACTAATAATGCGAATGAAACACACCTAATAACAAATTGTACATCCTGAATCGTATTTCCACCACTAATATCACCTATTATTAAATGAGCTAATGGCTTAGCAAAAATAAAACAAAGTAAAAATGATAACAACGAGAAAATTCTAATAGATTTGCTCGCAATATGATAAAGATATGTCTTTTCTTTTTTCTTTTTAAGAGTATTGTATTCGCTTGTTATTTTGCTTATTGCAAGTGGAATACCTGCCGTCGAAACAATTAAAAAAACATTATAAATATTATAAGCATATCCATATAAGGCTCCGCCTTGTTCACCTATAATACTATAAAAAGGAATTACATACAAAACTCCAATTATTTTTGTGAGGATAATAGCAAAGCTAGCTATTACAGCACCTTCCATAAAATTACTTTTTTTCATGTTTCTCACTCCATTACCTAATTATACAAAAAATAAGTATTAATTACAATTAGCACTTATTTTAAGAAGGTTCCAAATTTACTACTACCTCAGTATTTTCATTTATAATGTCTCCATTATTAATATTGTATGATTTAACAAATCCATACCCGTTTAAAGTATATTTAATACCTAGAAATTTACAGAGGGTAATAACATCATTACTACTCCAATTAGTTAAATCAGGAATTTTTAGATTATCACTATTAGTTTTAACAAATACTTTATTATCATAGACTATCTCTGTATTATAAGGATATTGTTTAACAATTGTATCTCCATCTCCAAGAATCACTGTATTAAGATTATTTTTATCACTAAAACTTTTGAACTCATCAACACTTTTAGATACATAGTTAGGCACGTTAATAATTTTGCTTAAATCCAAGTCACTTTCAACAGTGGTAATTTTAGCATATTTTGCGATTTCTTCGATGGCTTTTTTTAATACAGTACCCATATCACCAGCTGAACCAACTAACTGTTTAACTGAAAAATAAACTATATATTTAGGATTATCCTTAGGAAACATACCAGCGAAGCTTTTAATTGTATCATATTTCCCAGTCATGTAACCACCCTTTTCGGATGCTATTTGAGCTGTACCAGTTTTACCAATCAAAACCACATTATCTGTTTTATATGCTGTAGAAAGGCCATTGTAAACCACATTATACATCAGTTCCTTCATTTTATCAGTTGTTTCTTTTTTTACAATTTGGCCAAGTTCAGTTCTTTCATTTTTTAATGTCACTTTACCATTTGCATCAACAATCTTATCTATAATATATGGCTTTAACATTACTCCGTCATTAGCAATCATTGATAAAGCTTGTAAATTTTGAATTGGAGTTGTTGTAATACCTTGACCAAAAGAAGCGTTTGCGAGCTCACTTTTGTATTTAAAATTAACTACGCCGGCTACTTCTCCTGGCAATTCAATTCCTGTTTTCTTTCCAAAGCCAAATTTAGTGTAATACTCTTTTAAGTTTTTGACGCCCAATTCTAGAGCTAGCGTCGTAGATGCTGTATTAGAGGAATAAATAAATCCCGTATCAAAAGGAATATCTCCCCAACCAACTTTGTTAAAGTCACTTATAATGACATCCGCAACTTTAATTGAGCCAGAATGATATTTTTTTTCACCATCATAAATTCCCTTTTCTATAGCAGTCATAAATGAATAAATTTTCATTGTACTACCAGGTTCATATTGATAAGCTACTAAAGGGTTTAGATAAGATTCAAGAGTATTTAAATTATTTAAGTCAAATGTGGGACTGCTAGCACTAGCAACTATGGCACCCGTTTCTGCATCCATTACACTTAAGGTAGCCCATGTAAATTCTTTTCTAGCCTTTAAATCAGTAAGAGCATTTTCAACAATTATTTGGATATTATTATCAATAGTTAAATAAACATCATTACCTTTTTCGGCTTTTTCGTATAAATATGGGGTGTTAGGCATTTGATATCCGTACGCATCTTTTTGGTATATTTTTTTACCATCTTTTCCTTCTAATTCATCATTCAAGGATTTTTCAATTCCCATTTCACCTTCAATTTTTCCAGAATCATCCTTCTTTGCGTAGCCAATTATGTAGGAAGCAAATTGTCCCATTTTATAATATCTTTGAGAAGATTCAATAAAATCAATTCCTGGAAGTTCCAAAGACTCTATTGCTTTTTTTTCGATTTCTGTTAAATTTTTTGCGTTTTTACCGAATTCAACTTGATAAGCGTCTTTTTCCAAATACTTCATTATTTCATCAACACTTGTATTAATAAGTGGTGAAAGTTTTTCGGCGGTCATACGTTTATCAACTACGTGTTTCGGATTATTACTATCAGTTGTTCTTTTTTCTGATAGATAGGCAATCAATGTATAGGAATTAACTTGTTGAGCTAAAATATCACCTTTCACATCAAAAATAGTACCTCTTTGAGCATATAATGTTTTTTCAACAGTATTTCTGCTATTAGCAAAAGAAGTTAAATTTATTCCATCAACGTTTTTTGATAAAGCAACATAACTCATTTTAGCAATAATTCCCACAAATAAAAAAGTAACGCACACTAAAACTATTTTATATAATTTTATCGTTACTTTTCTTTGCATTCATATCACCTTATTTGTTCATGTTTTTTATATTTTCGTTATTATATGAAAGACCATACTTATCAGCAACAGCTTTTATGTTTTCCAAGGAAGCCAATTCATTAATTTGCATATCTAAGCTTTCGTTGCTTTTTTCCTGTAAGGCAATTTTATTTTTTATCTTTTCAGATTCTATATTGGTCTTTGAAAGTAATGCTTTAGTTAGGACATTACAAACAGGAATGGCTAATAATAAAATACCAAGCAAAAAATACATAAGTTTTTCACCTTTTAACAATTTTATTTTTGTCTTTTTCCTTGCCACACTAATCATATCCTTTCAACTATTCTTAATTTTGCACTTTTACTACGTGAATTTTTTTCGAGTTCATCTTTTGAAGCTACTATTGGCTTTTTATTGATTAATTTAATAAGAGGTTTATAGTCATCAGGAATCTCTGGCAAGCCTCTAACCATTTCATCAACCTGAGAATATTTATTAAATATTTGCTTAACAATTCTATCTTCAAGAGAATGGAATGTTATAACCGCAAGTCTGCCACCCTTTTTAAGTAAGTTTATGGCATCAGGGATAGCTTTTTCAATAGATGATAATTCTTTATTAACTTCAATTCTAATTGCTTGAAAGATTTGCCTTTCCGGATGATGTAAGCTAAAATACTTTTTACCAACCGCATCACTAATAATACTAACTAATTCTTTAGTAGTAGATATCTCTTTTTTCTCTCTTTCATTAACTATTCTTTTAGCAATAACTTTCGATAGTTTTTCTTCACCATACTTAAAGAAAATATTAATTAGTTCTTCGTATGTGTAGCTATTAACTACATCTTTAGCAGTTAAACCACTTGTTTTATCCATACGCATATCCAATATGGCATCCTTCATAAAAGAGAAACCTCTTTCGGCATTATCAATTTGCGGGCTACTTACCCCTAAATCAAAAACTATGCCGTCAACAGAAGTAATTGATAATGAATTAAGACATTCTTTCATATTACTAAAGTTAGAATGAATAATTTTAAAGTTAGAAGATATTTCACTTAAACGCTTATTCGAAAACTTTATTGCTTCCTCATCTGCGTCAAAGGCGAATAGAAAACCCCTTTTCGTTCGCTTTAATATTTCTTCGCTATGGCCACCATAGCCAACAGTAGCATCTACATATACGCCATCATTTTTTATGTTTAACGCATCTATAGCTTCAGTTAATAAAACACTATAATGCATTAAACACCTACGTTAGTGAATAAATTTTCTGCTATATCTTCTAACTTAGAATTGTTATCCAAGAAGAAATTATCCCATTCATCCTGGCTCCAGATTTCTACACGATCATTAGCTCCGATTACAACACAATCTTTTACAAGATTTGAATATTTAACTAATGGTCCAGCAATATTTATTCTACCCTGTTTATCTAATTCACAAAATGATGCACCTGAGAAAAATGATCTAATAAATGTTCGAGCGTCTTTTTTTGTAAAAGGAAGTTCATTCAATTTGTCGACTATTTTTTGCCATTCTTTTTCAGAATATATATAAAGGCATTTTTCTATTCCCCTAGTAATAATAAATCTTTCTCCTAATTCACCACGAAACTTATTGGGAATTACGATACGATTTTTCTCATCTATACTGTGATGATATTCGCCCATGAACATATTATCACCCACTTTCCCCCACAGTCTACCACTGTCTACCATTATATTACTCTAAATATTAAAAAAAGTAAATAGCAAGCTATCTACTTTTTCACCATTTACATTTTTTTACATTTTTTATTCTGTTCGCAAAGCTACCACAGGATCTTTTTTCGAAGCTATTTTAGCAGGTATTAATCCTGCGATAACCGTTAAAAATACGCTAATTGTTACTAATGCTACAGCTTCAACGAAAGGCAAACTGGCATTAACGGTTGTATCAGTTAATTCAAATATTAATTTATTAATAAATACGTTTAAAATCGCTGTTAAAGATACACCTAAAATTCCAGAAGCAAGCCCTATAATAAATGTTTCGGCATTAAAAACTCTGGAAACATCTTTTTTCCTAGCTCCTAAAGATCTTAATATGCCAATCTCTTTTGTTCTTTCAAGAACTGATATATAAGTAATAATTCCTATCATTATTGATGAAACTATTAATGATATTGAAGTAAAAGCAATCAAAACATATTTTACAACATCAACTATGCTAGTAACTCCGCTCATCAAAAGTCCAACATAATCAGTATATTTTATTTTATCATCATCACCGGTCTTATTATTATATTCATCAATTAAATTCAGAATTTTCTCTTTGGCCGCAAAATCTTTAGGATAAATATTAATTTCACTAGGATCATTTTTATCAGATACACCAATCAATTTTAGATTCTCATGATAACCATTTTGGCTAGTAAAAGCCTTTTTGGTTAACACATTAATGCTTTTATTTTTTTCTTGATCACGTGCTATTTTAGAAGCATTAATTTTTTCAATAGCATGATATTCAAGTTCTTTTAAATAACCAATTCTACCTTCGCTATTGTTAGTATTTTCCTTTTTTTCTTTAATAACACCAACTATTTTTACAGTTTCTTTATTATCAATATTCTTTTTTAGCAAATAAGGTACATGCCCATAAGCATAAACCCCACTACTAAATTGTTCAATTT
>OIYS01000300.1_pt1 | contig 37125 bp, 33 predicted proteins | sample 1588271 | NCBI WGS metagenome assembly OIYS01 (sample SAMN03283286) | human gut metagenome | biome: human-associated habitat; material: feces | host: Homo sapiens | place: Peru | collected 2012
ACCCCTGCCTTATATTTATAGGTATAGGCGCTATGACCGACTTTGAGCCGCTTATTGCAAGCCCGAAATCTCTACTTTTGGGCGCTGCCGCGCAGCTTGGTATTTTCGTTACATTTATAGGCTGCCTGGCGCTCGCCTTCCCGGCAGAGGCTGCCGCGTCCATTGGTATTATAGGCGGTGCGGACGGTCCTACCGCTATTTACACCACCTCAAAGCTTTACCCGAACCTTTTAGGCCCGATAGCCGTTGCCGCATATTCGTATATGGCGCTCGTACCAGTTATTCAACCGCCTATTATGAAGCTGCTCACCACCAAAAAAGAGCGTTCAATAATTATGAAACCGCTGCGCAGAGTAAGCAAAACGGAAAAAATAATTTTCCCGATTGCGGTAACAATATTTGTGGCATTGCTCGTTCCCTCGGCTACTCCGCTTGTGGGCTGCTTAATGCTCGGTAACCTGTGGAAAGAATCGGGTGTTTGCGAGCGTCTGTGCAAGACCGCGCAAAACGAGCTTATGAACATTGTAACCATATTCCTAGGCATTTCGGTAGGCGCTACCGCTACCGCAAAAGCATTCCTCAATATGCAGACCATTAAAATACTCTGCATGGGAATAGTGGCTTTCGGTCTCGGCACTGCGGGCGGCGTTTTGCTTGCAAAGCTCATGAACCTGTTTACAAAGAAGAACAAGATAAATCCGCTTATCGGCTCTGCCGGCGTTTCCGCCGTTCCTATGGCGGCGCGTGTTTCGCAAATGGTGGGTCAGAAAGAAAAACCCTCGAACTTCCTGCTTATGCACGCTATGGGACCGAATGTTGCAGGCGTTATAGGCTCTGCTATTGCGGCGGGCGTTCTTATTTCGATTTTCGGTTAATCGGAGGATTTTAAAATGGAAGAAAAGAAATTATATATAACCGATACCATTCTCCGTGACGCTCACCAGTCTCAGGCGGCTACGCGTATGCGTATTGAGGATATGCTTCCCGCGCTTGAACAGCTAGACTCGGTAGGCTACTGGAGCCTTGAATGTTGGGGCGGCGCTACGTTTGACGCATGTATGCGCTTTTTGAACGAGGACCCGTGGGAGAGACTGCGCACCCTTAAAAAGCATATGCCCAACACTAAGCTGCAAATGCTTTTGCGCGGTCAGAACCTGCTCGGCTATAAGCATTATGCCGATGATGTTGTTGATATGTTCGTTAAAAAGTCGATCGAAAACGGCATTGACGTTATTCGTATTTTCGACGCGCTTAACGATACGCGCAATATGGAACAGGCTATGAAGAGCTGTAAAAAATACGGCGGAATATGCGAGGCGGCTATAAGCTACACCGTAAGCCCCGTTCATAATGAGGAATACTTTGTTGAAATGGCAAAGACCCTTGAAAAAATGGGAGCGGACGTTATCTGCATTAAGGATATGGCAAATTTGCTTTTGCCCTATAAGGCATATTCGCTTGTTAAAAAGCTTAAAGAGAACGTTAATGTTCCGATTCATCTGCATACCCACAACACCACAGGCACCGGCGATATGACCTATCTTATGGCGGCGCAGGCGGGCGTTGATATTGTTGATACCGCGCTTTCTCCCCTTGCAAACGGTACTTCGCAGCCCTCTACCGAGGCGCTTGTGGCGACGCTTCAGGGCACCCCGCGCGATACCGGGCTTGACCTTATGAAGCTGAGCGAAATAGCGGCGCATTTCCGCAAGGTTGCCGATAAGCTTAAAGCCGAAGGCATACTTGACCCGAAGGTGCTTAATGTTGATACAAAGACCCTTATTTATCAGGTTCCGGGCGGAATGCTTTCCAACCTTTTGTCTCAGCTCAAGCAAGCCAACGCCGAGGATAAATACTATGACGTTTTGGCAGAAGTGCCGAGGGTAAGAGAAGATTTCGGCTATCCGCCGCTTGTAACGCCCACCAGCCAGATTGTAGGCACACAGGCTGTGCTCAATGTGCTTTCGGGCGAGCGCTATAAGATGATCACCAAGGAATCAAAGGGACTTCTGCGCGGTGAATACGGCAGATTGCCCGGTAAGGTAAACGAAGAGGTTCGCAAAAAGGCTATAGGCGACGATAAGGTTATAACCTGCCGCCCCGCAGACCTTTTAAAGCCCGAGCTTACCGAGTACGCAAAAGAAATGCGCGATAAGGGCATAGGCAAATCGGAGGAGGATGTGTTAAGCTACGCACTGTTCCCGCAGGTTGCCGAAAAGTTCTTTGCGGCAAGGGATAAGAAGACCCCCTCAAATATTGATGAAAACGGCGTTCGTCAGCTTGTTGTTGAGGACTTGTCCGTTTAAGTCTTTTAAATATGCTGTCGCCTATCAGCGACAGCATATTTTCACATCATAATAAACAGCATAAGCATTTCTTTAACCCGTTCGTATATTTTCGCAGCGTCCGCTGCGGGCAGCGGGTTTTTGCCGAGCCCCAATTCAATTGTAAACCCCGGGCGGCAAAATTCGGTAATAAACCAATCCTTAAACCCGCCGCCGTCGGCAATGCCCGTTGGCACGTCAAGCGCGTAGCCCGATGAAGTAGCCATTATTTCCGCCATCTTTTTTGAGCGTGGCGGCACTGTTTCGCCGTAGTTCCAATATATCACTTCACCCTGTGAATGGAGCGCCGCCGTCTGGCGTATATTTACCGTGCGGCAAAGCTCTGTAAGTGCCAGCGTTTCAGGCTCGCTTTCGGGTCTGTAGCCCCCGAAACGGGTAGGTGCGGGACCCAATATTCCGGCTTTTATCTCCTTATTTTTCAGGGTTTTCCAGTCAGCGTTAAAATTGTGGTTAATATCAACCCCGCGCAAATTTGCGTTCCAATGCTCAAAATCCCCCAGGCACAGCCGCTTTACGGTACTTCCGAGTTCCCCGCAGGCGTTTATCCCGTTAATGCTTATTTCGCAGCCGTCGGGATTAACACAGGGAACAAATATCACCCCTCTGTCTTTCAATGCACGCGCGGCGTTTAAGCCGCATAAGTAACCGCCGCTTTTTATTGCTGCCGCCAGTTCTTCAATAAACATAAGCAGTACGACAGAGGTTATATGCTCGCTGCCGTGAAACGAGGCGGCAATCAGGCTGTACTCCGCAGCCGAGCCGATTTTAAGGGCATAAATATCCCTGCCGCCGCAGCTGCGCCCGATAACGCTCCGCTTTATAAATTCGTACTCCGCGCAAAGGCTGTCTGTAACCTTTCGGCGCGCGGAATAATCATAAACCGCAGGCTTTACAAGTTTGTTCATCATACCACACTCCCATAAAGTATATTAAAAGAGGTTGAATTTAATGAATTTGGAAGAAAAACAAATTTCAAGTGAATATATCTATCAGGGCAAAATTATAAAACTTCGCCGCGATACAGCGCTTTTGCCGAACGGTAAAAACGCCACCCGCGAGGTTGTAGAGCATAACGGCGGCGTTTGCGTGGCGGCGCTGACCGATAATGACGAGGTACTTTTTGTAAAGCAATTTCGCTACCCGTATATGGAAATTGTGACCGAAATTCCCGCCGGAAAGCGTGACAGTGCCGATGAAGACCCACTTGCCTGCGGCAAGCGCGAGCTTAAAGAGGAAACGGGCGCAGAGGCTGAAAAATTCATACCCTTAGGCAGGCTTTACCCGTCGCCCGGGTATTGCGGGGAGATAATCTGGATGTTTGCCGCAGCAGGGCTTAAATACGGCGAACAGCACCCCGATGACGATGAATTTTTAAGCGTGGAAAAAATACCGCTTGAAAAGGCGGTTGAAATGATACTTTCGGGTGAAATTACCGACGCAAAAACACAAGCGGCGGTTTTGAAATTAAAACTTTTAAAAGATAACGGCAAAATTTAGAAAAAACAGAAAAATAAGGAAAAAACTTGATTTTTAAACATATGTAGGGTAGAATTGTTTTAAAATGCAGTGAGAGGACGAAAAGTATGCCCATAATTTACGACAGCCAAAACAAAACCTTTAAGCTTGATACTGCTGCTTCAAGCTATATTATTAAGATATATGATGAAAACTATATACTTAATTTATATTACGGAGCAAAAATTCCCGATACATATGTACCGCACCGCGAATGCGTTTCGCCTAACGCCTCATTCAGCCTTGCAAACCCCGTAATAGGCGAACACGGCTTTTCGCCCGACAGCGCTCCTATGGAATACGGCACAAACGGCGCTGCAGATTTCAGAATCTCGGCGCTTTCCGTCAGAAATTCAAACGGTGACAGCGTGACCGACATTCGCTATACGGGGCACAAAATATATAAAGGAAAGCCGGAAATACCGGGTCAGCCCTCGACCTATGTAAGCAGTGAAGACGAAGCGGAAACTTTGGAACTTTACGCCGAGGACGCCGTTACGGGGCTTAAAATTACTCTTTATTATACCGTTTTTGAAAATTACGGGGTTATGACCCGCCGCGTTCGCGCCGAAAACTGCGGCGATGGCATATTGGAGCTTGAAAGAATTTTCAGCCTTTGCCTTAACCTGCCCTCAATGGATTACGACCTTATCACCCTTTACGGCAGACATATGAAAGAGCGCAATGTTGAACGCAGAGCGCTCGCGCACGGCGTTCAGGGGGTTGAAAGCAAGCGCGGCGTATCGGGGCACTGTCAAAACCCGTTTGCGGCGCTGGTTGAAAAGAATACCGATGAAAACAGCGGCATAGCCTACGGCTTTAACCTTGTTTATTCAGGCAATTTCTCGGCACTGTGTGAATGTGATTTCAACTGCACTGCGCGTTTTATTATGGGCATTAACCCGACTGATTTCGGCTGGAGGCTCCAAAAGGGCGAATGCTTTGATACACCCGAGGCGGTTATGGTATACACCGAAAACGGTATAGGCGAAATGAGCCGCATTTTCCACCGTTTTTACAATAATAACCTTATACGCGGCAAATACAAGACCGAAAAACGCCCGCTACTTATAAACAGCTGGGAAGCGGCATACTTTAATTTTGACGATGAAAAGCTCGTAAACTTTGCAAAAGGGGCTAAAAAACTCGGCATTGAAATGCTGGTTATGGACGACGGCTGGTTCGGCAAACGCAATAACGACGACAGATCCCTCGGAGACTGGTATGTAAACGAGGAAAAGCTGAAAGGCGGTCTTGCCTCGCTTATAGAGCGGGTAAATGCAGAGGGGCTGAAGTTCGGAATTTGGTATGAGCCAGAAATGATTTCGCCCGATTCCGATCTGTTCCGCGCCCACCCCGATTGGCACGTTCATGTTGATAACAGAATGCCTATGCTCGGCAGACGACAGTATGTGCTTGATTTTTCACGCGAGGATGTCCGTGAAAACATTTGGCAGCAAATGTACGATGTTCTCTCAAAGAATAAAATTGACTACATAAAATGGGATTTCAACCGCAATATTTCGGACGCGGGATCGGCACTCTTGCCGCCCAACCGCAAAAAAGAGTTTTTCCACCGCTTTATTTTGGGTACATATGAAATAATGGACAGGCTGACTAAGACCTTCCCGAATATTCTTTTTGAAAACTGCTCGGGCGGCGGCGGGCGGTTTGACCCCGCTATGCTTTACTATTCGCCGCAGATTTGGACGAGCGATAACACCGACCCGATTGAGCGGCTGTATATTCAGTTCGGTACATCCATGTGCTACCCCGCCTCTACCATGGGCGCGCATGTTTCCGCCTGTGACAGAGCAGGATACAAAACTAAAGGCAACGTGGCGCTTTGGGGCACGTTTGGCTATGAACTTGACCCCTTAAAACTTACCGACTCCGACCGCGAAATTATAAAGGAGCAGGTAAAGCTTTACCACGATACCTATGATTTAATAAGGCACGGCGACCTATATAGGCTGGTATCACCCTTTGAAAATCCGTACCGCGCGGTTTGGGAAACAGTATCGCCCGATAAATCCCGCGCCATGGTAACGGTGGTGACAATGCGCTTTGAAAATTATCCGCACACTATTGTAAAGCTGAAAGGGCTTGACCCCGAAAAATACTATATGAACGAAGCCACGGGCGAAACCTGTTCGGGCGCGCTGCTTATGAACGCGGGCATTAATCTTACTTTCACCGCAAATAAAGACGGCGACAGCGAAATTTTGTTTTTCAAACAAATTTAACATGAAAAAAGCACCTGCCTCACATCTTCAAAAACATAACGATGTGCGGCGGGTGTTTTTTCACCTATTACTGCCCGGCGGCAGTTTTTTATTATAATCCGTCAATATAAAAAGTCAACCTTGACTTTTGGAAGAAGAAATATTATAATAAAGAAACAAACGTTGCGCAACACTTGTTTTTTAAGGATGTGATTTAATGCCGAGAAACTTTATGTTTACTAAGGAAGAAATTATAGCCGCCGCAGTAGAACTTACGCGCGAAAAGGGCTTTCAGGCGCTTACGGCGCGGGCGCTCGGCGAGCGGCTCGGTTCTTCACCAAAGCCGATATTCGGACTTTTTGAAAATATGGCAGAGGTGCAAAGTGAAGTTTTAAACGCCGCTTATGTGATATATACAAATTACCTGAAAAGCGGGGTTGAAAGCGGAAAATACCCGCCCTATAAGGCAAGTGGAATGGCGTACATACGCTTTGCAAGAGAGGAAAAGGAGCTTTTCAAGCTGCTTTTTATGCGCGACCGCTCATCAGAAGAAACGGCGGAAAACAGTGAGGAGCTTAAAGAAATTGTAAAGCTGCTTGTGAAAAAACTTAAAATAAGCGAGGAAAAAGCGCGTATGTTTCACCTTGAAATGTGGATATATGTTCACGGTATAGCGGTAATGCTTGCAACCTCTTACCTTGAATGGCAGGAGGATTTTATAAGTAATGCGCTGACCGACGCGTATTTCGGGCTTAAATACCGCTATTGCGGCGAAAACGAGGGTTGAAAATGGAAGCGGTAAAAACAGTAAAACTTACAAAAAAATTCAAAGATATAACTGCGGTTGACCGCCTTGATTTAGAAATAGAAAATGGCGAGCTTTTCGCGCTTTTAGGGGTGAACGGCGCGGGAAAAAGCACCACTGTAAGAATGCTTTCCTGCCTTGCAAAACCCACCTCGGGTGACGCTTTTATAATGGGCAAAAGCATTGTATCGGACGCGGCTGCGGTAAAAGGTATTATAGCCGTATCCCCGCAGGAAACTGCAATAGCCCCCAACCTTACGGTAAGGGAAAATTTAGAGCTTATGTGCGGCATACATAAATTTTCGCGCGAAAAGACCGAGCAAAAAATATCCGAATATTATAAATCGTTGGGGCTTAGCGCTGTATCCGCCAAAAGGGCGGGTAAATTATCGGGCGGCTGGCAGAGAAAACTCAGCATTGCAATGGCGCTGATAAGCGAGCCCGAGGTGCTGTTTCTTGACGAGCCGACTTTGGGGCTTGACGTTATTGCCCGCAGCGAGCTGTGGGATATTATACGGTCGCTCAAAGGAAAAATAACGGTGATACTTACCACCCACTATATGGAGGAAGCGGAACTTTTATCCGACCGCGTGGGAATTATGAAAGACGGCGTGCTTTTAAGAGTAGGTACGCCCGATGAGCTTAAACGCGATACAGTTACGGAAAGATTTGAGGATGCGTTTATAACGATTATAAAGGGGGAGCAAAAATGAGAATGTTGACATTATCGCGCAGAACAGCGCGGGAAATTTTGCGCGACCCGCTGTCGGTATCTTTCGGTCTCGGTTTTCCGCTTGTGCTTATATTCCTGCTTTCCGCAATACAGGCAAATGTTCCCGTAAGCCTGTTTGAAATAAAAATGCTCACACCGGGAATTACGGTTTTCGGGCTTGCGTTTATAAGCCTTTTTGCCGCAACCCTTATTGCAAAAGATAGGGAAACCGCATTGCTTGAAAGACTTTATACAACGCCGCTTACCGCCCCCGACTTTATTTTCGGCTATGCGCTGCCGCTTTTGCCTATTGCCGTGGCACAGTGCATTATATGCTACATTGCGGCGTTTTTCCTCGGTCTTAAATTTACAGTAACGGTTATTTATGCCGTATTATTTATAATTCCCGTATCGGTGTTTTTTATAGCCTTGGGGCTGCTTTGCGGCAGTGTACTTAATGTAAAGCAGGTAGGCGGCGTGTGCGGCGCGCTGCTTACCAACCTTACCGCCTGGCTTTCGGGTGTGTGGTTTGATTTGGAGCTTGTAGGCGGCGCTTTTAAAAAAATTGCCTATCTTCTCCCCTTTGTTCACGCGGTAGAGTTGGAGCGCGCGGTGCTTTACGGCAGCTATTCAAAAATTATGACCCACCTTTTGTGGGTCATGGGTTATTCGGCAGTACTCTCGGTAATTGCCGTTGTAATGTTTTATAGGCAAATGAAAAAGTAAAAAAGGCTATTTAAAGAAAAGCGGCAGCTTTTCAAGGAATATAATATCCTTGCGGTCGGCGGCGTCGCCCTCTGCCAAAAACGCGCAAGCGGCGGCTTCTGTTCCGCCAGCCTCTTTTACAAGCTCGCGCACAGCGGCAAGCGATTCGCCCGTGCTTATAACATCATCTATAATAAGCACTCTTTTGCCCTTTATCAGGTTGGTTTCGCTCTCGCCCAAAAACAGGTGCTGCTCATGCTGCGTTGTAATTGAGGTTACGTTTACCTCAAGCGGGTGGCGCATATACACCTTCATACCCTTGCGGGCGATTATATAGGGTTTACCCGTCTGACGCGCCATTTCATAGGCTATAGGAATACTCTTTGCCTCGGGCGTTAAAATAACGTCAAACTCGGGCAGCTTTTTGCGCAGCTCCTTGCAGCCCGCAATAGTCAGTTCAACATCGCCGAAAATTATAAACGCGGCAATGTCCATTTTCTCGTTTACAGGAAATCTTTCAAGCCGTCTTTCAAGACCGGCTATTTTCATAGTGTAATATTCAGCCATTTTTTATTCCCCTTTAAAAATATTAAATACCAAAAAATCAGCCGGGAGGCCACGCAAGGTTTCTGCGCGCCAACAGGTGAAAGTGTATATGGTGAACGGTCTGACCGCCGTCCTCCCCGCAATTATTTACAACGCGATAGCCGTTTTCAAGGTTTTCCTGCTTTGCAATTTTCGCAATCGCCTCAAAAACGCGCGCAACCTCTATGCTGTTTGAAGAATCAATTTCATCCGCCGAGCCGATATGCTTTTTCGGAATTACCACCGCATGAAACGGCGCCTGCGGGTCAATATCCTTAAAGGCATAGACATACTCGTCCTCATACACCTTGGTGCTGGGTATCTCCCCCGCCGCTATTTTGCAAAATAAACAGTCTGCCATTTTTTCACCTACTTAAAATTCAATTTCCAAACCGTCATAAGAAGTAATAAATCCATACTTTTTGCTGATTATTTCAAAATCCTCATAAACTGCGTCACCGCCGTTATGTGAAAAATGGTTAAGAACAAACTTGGTGTTATCGTTTGCTAAACCCTCTTTTATCATTCTGTCACGGCATTGAATATTCCACCCCAGGCACATATGCGAAGGGTAATCATATTCCATAAACGAACCTGCTGTACAGTCAAGAGAAACCAGATCATAAACAATTCCCATACTTTTCAGGCAGTTCCACACCTCATCAAAAAACGGACCCGTATCATGAGCATAAAGCAGGTTTTTACTGTTTTTGCTTATGCTGTAAATAAAGGGATTTTCCGTTCCGTGGTTAGCTTTAAGCGGAATTACGCTGTATTCGCCTGTTTTAAACGGAGCAAATGCTTTTTGAGTATTAAAACGTATATATTTTTTATGCTCCTCTGTATTTACATAGAAATCAAAATCTTTTTTAAAATCAATACTGCCATGAAAATCGATGCCATGCCAACCGTTACTGTAATGAGCATAAACTCCGTTTAATGTATTGGTGAGTTCTTTCGGGTAAAAATGGTCGGAATGACTGTGCGTTATAAGCCAGTGCTTAATATTCAAAAGATTTATTCCGTTGATTTGAATATGAGCAAATGTCTCGGGCGGCATATCAATTAACATATCGCCGTCAACCAAAGCCTGTGACCGGGTGCGTAAGTTTTTACCGCCCAACGCCCTTGATTTTTCGCATACGCTGCAATCGCAAAGCAGCGCGGGTATTCCCTCAGCGGCTGCTGTTCCCAAATATTTGATTTTCATAAAATCAGCCTCTGATTTGAGCGGCAATTACCTGCTCGGCAGTTCCGAGCGCCTTATCCGCCGCCGAAATATCCTTACCGCCCGCCATTGCAAGGTCGGGCTTGCCGCCGCCGTTGCCGCCGGCTGCCTTTGCAACCTCGCGCACCAAATTGCCCGCGTGCGCGCCTTTATTAAGCGCTTCCTTACCGCAAGCGGCGCAGAAGGTAAGCTTTTCGCCGTTTACCGCAGCTAATACCACAACCGCATCGGCATAATTTGCCTTTACGGTCTCGGCGGTCTTTTTAAGCTCGTCGGGGGCGGTGCCGTCAAGCCGTGCCACCGCAACCTTAACGCCGCCTATTTCCTTTGCGCTGTTTACTATCTCTGTTATTTTGCCCGCAGCCAGCTTAGCCTCGGTCTTTTCAAGCTGCTTTTTTGTGTCTCGCAGCTCGTTTGTCAGCTGCAAAGCGCGCTTTGAAATATCGCCCACAGAGCATTTTAAGGTATCGGCAGTGCTTGCTATAAGCGTTTTATCGGCATTTATAAGGGATATAACGTTAAGCCCCGTTACCGCCTCAATACGGCGAACGCCTGCCGCAACGCTTGATTCGGAAATAATTTTGAAAAGCCCTATTTTGGCGGTGTTATCTATATGTGTGCCGCCGCAAAACTCTATCGACTTATCTTTTACATTTACAACACGCACTATCTCGCCGTATTTTTCGCCGAAAAGCGCCATTGCACCGAGCTTACGTGCCTCGGCTATCGGCATTTCGGTATTTTCAACTGCAATACCCTCAAGTATGGCGGTGTTTACAAAGCTTTCAACCTTTTCGCTTTCTTCGGCGGTCAAAGCCGAAAAATGCGTAAAGTCAAAGCGAACCGCGTTTTCGTTTACAAGCTGACCCGCCTGCTCAACGTGCGTGCCCAAAACCGCGCGCAGACCCGCCTGCAAAAGGTGCGCCGCTGTGTGGTTGCGGCGAATTGCGCTGCGGCGCTCTGCATCAATTTCCGCCGTAACGGTATCGTCTACGCTTAAAGCACCCTTTTCAACCGTGCCGAAATGGGTAAACACGCCGCCCGCGGTCTTCTTTGTATCGGTAACCTTAAACACGGCATTATCTGTATAAATAACGCCCGTATCGCCCACCTGACCGCCGCTTTCGGCGTAAAATGCGGTTTTATCAAGCACTATAATCGCCTTTGCACCCTCTGCGGCATAAGAGGTTTGCTCGCCGTCTGCCACAATATCAAGTACGCGTGCGCCGCACTTCTTCTCGGTATATCCCACAAATTCGGTAGCGGGAATATTATCAAAACTTATGCCGTCGCTCTTCCAGCTTTCTGCGTCGGCAGATTTGCGGGAGGAACGCGCCATTTGGCGCTGATTTTCCATAAGCTCGCGGAATTTTTCCTCATCTACGGTCATATTGTTTTCGGCTAAAATATCCTTTGTAAGGTCAAGCGGAAAACCGTAGGTATCGTAAAGCTTGAATGCGTCCTCACCCGAGAGCACGCCGCCCGCCTTTATCAGGTCTTTAAGCAGATTCAAGCCTTGGTCTATTGTTTTATTAAAGTTGCTTTCCTCATTGGAAATAACCTTTTTAATAAGCTGCTCTTTTTCCACAAGCTCGGGGTAGCCCGCCTTGTTTTCGGCAATAACGGCATTTGAAAGCTCGGTTAAAAACGGCTTGTTTATGCCTATTAGCTTGCCGTGCCTTGCCGCGCGGCGGATAATACGGCGAAGAACATAACCCCTACCCTCGTTGGACGGAATAATACCGTCGCTTATCATAAATACCGAGGCTCTTATGTGGTCGGTTATAGCACGGATAGAAATATCGGTATTATCGTCCTTTCCGTACTCCTTGCCCGACATTTCGCAAACCTTATTTAATATGTTGCGTATGGTATCAACCTCAAACATATTGTCAACCCCCTGCATAACGCAGGCAAGGCGCTCAAGCCCCATTCCGGTATCTATATTCTTATGTTCAAGCTCGGTGTAGGTGCCGTCCCCCATATTGTTGAACTGGGAGAAAACATTGTTCCATATTTCCATATAGCGGTCGCAATCGCACCCCGGCTTGCAGTCGGGGCTGCCGCAGCCGTATTTTTCGCCGCGGTCAAAGTATATTTCGCTGCACGGTCCGCAGGGACCTGTGCCGTGCTCCCAAAAGTTATCCTCTTTGCCGAGCCTTACAATATGGCTTTCGGGCACGCCTATTTTATCGCGCCAAATAGCGTAGGCTTCGTCGTCCTCCTCATAAACCGAGGGCCACAATAAATCTGACGGAATTTCAAGCACCTTGGTTAAAAATTCCCACGCCCACTCTATTGCCTGCTCCTTAAAATAATCCCCGAAAGAGAAATTACCAAGCATTTCAAAATATGTGCCGTGGCGCGCGGTGTGCCCAACACGCTCAAGGTCGGGCGTTCTTATGCACTTCTGGCAGGTTGTAACCCGCTTTGAGGGCGGCGTTACCTCGCCCGTGAAGTATTTTTTCATAGGCGCCATACCCGAATTTATAAGCAGCAAAGACTTATCGTTATTAGGTACTAACGAAAAGCTTTTCAGCCGCATATGCCCCTTTGACTCAAAAAATGAAAGATATTTTTCGCGCAGGTCGTTAAGCGAAGTCCACTCCATAAATATACATCCTTAAATAAACATAATTTAACCTATATATTATATACTCAACGCATTTATTTGTCAATCCCGCCATTTAGGTTATTTCAATTTTTCGGAAAATATGATAATATAAGGAAAAAGACATTTTCGGTTGTATAAGAAGTGAGGGGGCGGTTTTGTGAGCGGCGAAGATAAATACCGGCTGTTTTTGAGCGGAGACGAAGACGCATTTGACAGAATAATGTGCGAATATTTCGACGGGCTTATATTTTTTATAAACAGATATGTAAACGACCCGCACACCGCCGAGGATATTGCCATAGATGTATTCGCCTATATAGCGGAAAACAGACGGAAATATAATTTTAAGGTATCGCTTAAAACCTATATTTATATGATAGGCAAAAGCCGCGCGCTCAACCTTATAAAGCACCGCAAACGGCACGCCGCCGAGAAACTGCACGAGAATATATCGGCGGAAGAAGAGTCCCCCGAAAGTGTGTTTTTAAAAAGCGAACAGGCGCGCATATTAAACGCCGCATTATTAAATCTGCCGCCCGATATGCGGGCGGCGGTGCACCTGGTTTATTTTGAGGGGCTTTCATATAAGGAAACCGCCGAAATTTTGAAAAAATCGGCAAAGCAGGTTGATAATTTGCTGTTCCGTGCAAAAGCGGCTATGCGAAAAGAGCTTGAAAAGGAGGATATACCGTGAAAAGCTTTGAAGAAAGAAAGGCGGAGGTCTGCCGCCGCCGCAAAATTATTGCGGAAAAGCGGAAAAAGAGAAATAAATTACTGCTTTGCGCCGCTCCCGTAATTATCGCGGTCGGCATAGCTGTTACTGTGAATTTTTCCGATATTTTTCCGCTTAACAGTGCAAAAAACGAAAGCACCGACAGCAGCACATTATCCCCCGATACCGATTTACCCACGCTTGAAATAGGCGCGCACGACGGCGGCTACGGCTATGAGGGGTACCTTGCGCACGATATTTCGGAGCTTGTAAACGCAAACCCATGGAACGAGAATATTTCACTCGCCGCGCTGCCTGTTTTCAGGGTTAAAAACGATACACCCGAAAATAAATTAAAGGAACTGATAACCGCCACCGCCGAAAAGCTTAGTTTAAAGGGTTTTGGCAGCTTTACAAATGACGGCGGCGCGGTATTTGCCGAGAGCGAAAGCATAAAAATCACGGCAACCGATACGGATATTGCCGTTTACTTTAAAAAAGCCGAAAGGCTGCCGAAAAAATATAATTTCGGATATTATGCCTCATATAAGGATATGAAAAAAAGCGCCGGATATTTAAAGAATAAATACCGTGCTCTATTTAAAGACGGAAAGTATATTTTGAATTTATACGGCGGCGACTGCGATATTTACGGCAGGCGGCAATATCATATCAGCTTTTATAAGGACAGCGACGATATAGTTCAAAAAATCATAAATTACAATTTTTATAAAACCCGTTTCACCCCGAATGATAACGGAGAATTGGAACAAATAAGCACTGATTCGCCTAATCTCGGCGATAAAATCGGGAATTACCCCGTTATATCCCCCGATAAGGCAAAGGAGCTTTTGTATGACGGGAAATATGTTACTTCTTCCCCCACCGCAATTAAAAAAAGCGATAAAACAGCGCAAACCGAGCTTGTTTATCGGTTTGCGCCGTGGGAAAAATATTATATACCCTATTACCGTTTTTTTGTGGCGGAAGAACGCACAGGAAACGAAAGCTTAGAAAAACAAGGCTTTAAATGCTACTGCGCATATTATGTTCCCGCCACCCAAGAAAAATATATAGCAAATATGCCACTGTGGAACGGCGCTATTAACTGATATGTTTTAATATTTCTGCTACCGTTTCCTCTGCGTTGCCGCTTTTCACCGTTATATCGGCGTATTTTTTATAAAGCGGCAGCCTTTCGTTATAAACGCTTTCAAGCGTTTCGCCACGCCGCATTGCAATACCGCGCGTTGTGATATTGTTTATGCGGCGCTCTATTTCTTCAAGCGGCACGTCAAGAAACACCGCCTTGCCGCCGCTTTTAAGCTTTCTCATAGCCCTTTCGCCGAAAACCGCGCTGCCGCCCGTTGCAACCACCGAATTTTCAAAATCCGCTGCGGCTATTACATTTTCCTCGGTTTTAAGAAAGAAATCAAGCCCGCCGCCGTCTATTAATTCCTGCAGCTTTTTGCCGGTTTCCTGCTGAATTAAAAGGTCAGTATCGGAAAACCGCATACCCGCCGCCTTTGCCAGCAAAACGCCCACCGTGCTTTTGCCGGAGCCGGGCATACCTATTAAAATTATGTTCCCGCTCATCAGTTTTTAAGGCTTTGCAGGGGGGCGGGTATACGCCCCGCGCGGTCGATAAACCTTTTCGGGCTTTTTTCAAGGTTTACGCGCATTATCGGTCCCGAGCCTAAAAGCCCGCCGAAATTAAGCTCCTCGCCCGCCTTTTTGCCTATTGCGGGAATTACCCTTACCGCCGTGGTTTTTGAGTTTACCATACCGATAGCCGCCTCATCCGCGATTATTGCGGAAATAACCTCTGCGGGGGTCTCACCGGGAATCGCTATCATATCAAGCCCCACAGAGCAAACCGCAGTCATAGCCTCCAGCTTTTCAAGCTGCAAATCGCCCGAGCGCGCTGCGGCTATCATGCCCGCGTCCTCTGTTACGGGAATAAACGCGCCCGAAAGCCCGCCGACGGAGGAGGACGCCATAACGCCGCCCTTTTTAACCGCGTCATTAAGCAGTGCAAGCGCCGCGGTAGTGCCGTGCGTTCCGCAGGTTTCAAGCCCCATTTCTTCAAGAATATGCGCCACCGAGTCGCCCACCGCGGGCGTGGGGGCTAACGATAAATCCACTATACCGAAAGGAACGCCGAGCCGCTTTGAGGCTTCTGTTCCCACAAGCTGACCCATACGGGTTATTTTAAATGCCGTGCGCTTTACTATTTCGGCAACGCTGCCCAGGTCAACATTCGGGTACTTTTTTAGCGCCGCCTGAACAACGCCGGGGCCCGAAACGCCCACGTGCACCACGCAGTCGGGCTCGCCCACGCCGTGGAATGCGCCCGCCATAAAGGGGTTATCCTCAACCGCATTGCAGAATACAACCAGCTTTGCGCAGCCTATGCAATCGCGGTCGGCGGTTTTCTCGGCAGTCTCGCGCACAATTTCGCCCATTAGCTTTACCGCGTCCATATTTATGCCCGATTTTGTAGACCCTATATTTACCGATGAGCAAATGTTTTCGGTTGTATCGAGTGCCTCGGGAATTGAGCGTATAAGCGCCTCATCCCCCGCAGAAAAGCCCTTATGCACAAGGGCGGAGTAGCCGCCTATAAAGTTTACGCCCGTAGCGTCCGCCGCGCGCTGCAGCGTTTTTGCATAAAGCACGGGGTCGCCGCCGGTGGCGGCAAGCATTGATATGGGGGTTACGGAAATTCGCTTGTTTATTATCGGAATACCGTATTCCCGCTCTATATCCTCACCGGTTTTAACAAGGTTACCGGCGAGTCTTGTTATCTTCTCGTAAATTTTATTGCAGGAACTCTTTATATCCGAATCGGCGCAGTTAAGCAGGGAAATTCCCATTGTCACCGTGCGGATATCAAGATTTTCCTCGGAAATCATATTTATGGTTTCCATTATATCGTTAATATTAAGCATTGGGCAGCTCCTTTTTTTAAATGCGGTGCATTGAATTGAAAATATCCTCGTGCATTACGCGAATATCAAGTCCTTTGCCGACACCCAGTGCTTTCATTTTATCCGAAAACTCGGTAAACGTGCAGTTAAGCCCGTCAATTTCCGTAAGCATTACCATTACGAACATATCCTGCAAAACCGACTGCGTAATGTCAACTATATTAACATTGCACTCCGCGCACACCGCGCTTACCTCGGAAATTATTCCTACCGCGTCCTTACCTATAACCGATACTACTGTTTTCATTGTGTTTCACGCTCCTGACGGTTCTCATTCTACCACATTTCCCCTTTAATATCAAGATATAAATACGCTGCCGATGTAAATTTAAAAGTCGTTCACGCGGAAGTATTTGACAGCTTCGGCACAAATATGCTACAATGTATTTATATTAAGCACAGTGTGTATACAAAGGAAATTAGTATATGTTTAAAAAATTCTCGGCGGTAATACTTGTCGTAATAATTGCTTTGTCCTTTTCCGGCTGCTCTTATATAGCGTATAAGGATTACTATACTAAGGAAGACTACTTAAATATTTGGGAGCTTGAAGGCGTTCGGTATGACGCCGAAGGAATATCACCGTTATTCCCGGAAAGCATAGAGGATTTAGACGTACAGGAATTCTTTTGCAAGCATGACCAGCAGCTCCCATTGGGCGAAGGAATTCAGATACTTTTAAAAATTCACTATGATACAGACTTATTTGTTTCGGAAAAAGAAAGAATTTCATCAATTACCGAAGAATGTACCGACAGTTTTAACAATCCCGATTTTACGGCTTATTCAACCCAAATATGCAATGAGGGCGTTTCCGAGTATGTACTGATAAATAATGAGGCTCAAACTATATATTATATTTATCTTCAGGATATTCCGAAAAAAGAGATTGAATCAGACCATAAGCTGCTGCCTGAAGAATATGAATAAACGCACAAAGGTTAGTATGAAACCGCTTAAAAAGTAACCCGGCGCAAAAACATATACAATTACAGGCAGAGGGGTATTATAGTGAAAAAGTCGCTGCATTTCTATGTTATTGATGAGCGAACGGATAATATTAAATATTGCAGGTCAGGCTATTCATCGCAGGCATATGGTACCAGATAAGGAGAAAAGAATGTTATTTGCAATAACAAGAATAATTTTAGGTATAACGATTTTCATTATCGGCTATTTTTCAATTAGTAAAATCAAAGCAATCAATGCATGCAGGAAATTGATAATTACTTTTATGCTGACTATAATATTAACAACATTATCTGCTTTAATTCCGTTAGAAAATGTATTTGTAACTTTTTCATCCCCCGAGTCAGCCTATAATTATAATCATTCAGGAAAAGTAAAGTTAATTGTTAACGGCAGCAAAACCGATTTCATAGTGGGAGGAAAAAACAACACTGATGTTTATTTAATTGTACCAAGGTCGGACAACGGCTGGAAACAAGGTATGGGTCTTGACACAAAAAGAATATGTGATAAAATATTCGACGGAATTACTGTTTATGTCTATCAATACAAAAACACCGATGATTACTACATTGTTTTACTGAATACAAACGGCGGACCGCTGGATATAACAGATAGTAATAATTCCGAATTTATATATTCAGAAAGTGCTAATAACACTTTAAACAAGACATTTTACACTTATTATGCCTATCTAAACAGTTTCAACCGTCAATATACATTAACGGTTAACGGCGAAAACGTTTCGCTGTTTAATTAAAAACATATCGGCAAAAACCGGAAAGGAACAGTATTTCAGGTTGTTTTTCAAAATTCGTGCTTAACATTATCGGCAAGCGATGTCGGAATAAGATTAGTAAAATTCGCACGGCTTCTTGCTTGCGGTGGGTCATTACCGCCAAAAAAGACCGTACCCCCGCCTATACTTGGGGTACGGTCTTTTTCTTCACAAATCAATTTCCCGGAGATTAAAGCGCGTTCCATTCAATGGGAGACTGTCCGCTTGATATAAGTATTTCATTCGCCTTTGAAAAATGACGGCAGCCGAAAAATCCGCGATATGCCGAAAGCGGGCTCGGGTGCACAGTTATGAGCTTTTTATGTATCGGGTTTGTAATAACCCGCGCCTTTTTCTCGGCGTTTGCACCCCAAAGCAGAAAAACCACCGGAGTCTCCTTGCGGTTAAGCTCGGAAATCACCCTGTCGGTAAATATTTCCCAGCCCTTATCCTTATGGCTGTTCGGCTGACCTGCCCTCACGGTAAGCACGGTGTTCAGCAGCAGCACGCCCTGCCTTGCCCAGCCGGTAAGCTCGCCGTGCTGCGGCATGGTAACGCCTAAATCGTCGGTTATCTCCTTATATATGTTAACAAGCGAGGGCGGCAGCGGCACGCCTTTTTTAACCGAAAAGCAAAGCCCGTGCGCCTGCCCGGGTCCGTGGTATGGGTCCTGCCCAATTATAACGGCGCGTGTATCGGCGAACGAGGTGTATTTAAGCGCGTTGAAAATATCGTACATATCGGGGTATATGCGCGTTTTGGAATATTCCTCTTTCAAAAAGCTATGTAATTGCCTATAATACGGCTTTTCCCACTCGTCGGCTAAAATGCCGTCCCAATCGTTACCGAGCTTTACCATCCTCATTCTCCTTTTGCGGCGATTTTACAAGCCACGCGCAAAGCAGCACTGCCAGCTGCAGCGGCACGCCTATGCCTAAAATCAGCCATATATTATAATTCACGAATTGCAGACAGAAGCACAAAAGCAGCGACCAAATAAACGCCGAAATAATAAGAAAAAGAAATCTCTGCTTATGCCATATGGCGTCAAATACAATTGAAACTACAAACGACGCGGGAACCGCCCAACAGAATAAGGTCCATAAATTGAGACGCGCAAATATATCGAAAAATATGTAAAACACGGTAGCGAGCAGCCACACGCCGAGAACCGATAAAAGCGTTATTATGCGTTTTCTTTTCTGGGTAAGTCCGCCGGAGGCTTGGCGCGCGGGTTTTGCCTGTTCTTCACCTACAATATAATCCATACTTACGCCGTAAAGCTTTGCTAATTTATAAAGCACCTCAATGCCCGGCAGAGACTCGCCCTGTTCCCATTTTGAAACCGCTTTGTCGGAATAATTGAGCTTTTCGGCAACCTCAAGCTGGGTGAGTTTATTTTGCCGCCTTAGCTCCGATAAATTTTTCGCAATAATTAAATTCAACTTTTCCATACCGAGATTATAGCATATAACCCGCAATTAGTCAAACCCATACATATAAATTTAAAAAAAATTAAAAAATACTTGATTTTAGGCTTTTAATATGGTATAATTTATCGGCTGTCCGAGCGGGCAGTAATAAAACACACACATTCTGCTTTGAACCGGCAAGGTGTTTTCTTTGAAAATTCCCGGAAAACGGCAGGATGGAGGTAAAACCTTAGGAGGAAAAACAAATGCCAGCAGTAGTATCAATGAAACAGCTTCTTGAAGCAGGTGTTCATTTCGGACATCAGACAAGACGCTGGAACCCGAAAATGGCGGAGTACATTTTCACAGAACGTAACGGAATTTACATCATCGACCTTCAGAAGACCGTTAAGAAACTTAACGAGGCTTATATGTTTGCCCGCGATATAGCGGCTGAGGGCGGCGATATTCTTTTCGTCGGCACAAAGAAGCAGGCTCAGGATTCTGTTAAGGAAGAAGCAGAGCACTGCGGAATGCCTTATGTAAACGCGCGTTGGCTCGGCGGTATGCTCACCAACTTCACCACAATACGCACCCGTATTGCAAGACTTAACCAGCTCCGCGCTATGCGTGACGACGGAACATTTGAGTTACTCCCCAAAAAGGAAGTTATAAAGCTCAACCTTGAAATTCAGAAACTTGAAAAATTCCTCGGCGGTATTCAGGATATGAAGAAGCTCCCCGGAGCGCTCTTTATAGTTGACCCCCGCAAGGAAAGAATAGCCGTTGCCGAGGCTAAAAAGCTCGGTATTCCGATTATCGCTATTGTAGACACCAACTGCGACCCGGATGAAATTGACGCCGTTATCCCCGGAAACGACGATGCTATCCGCGCAGTTAAACTTATAGCCGAGACTATGGCTGCCGCCGTAATCGAGGGCAGACAGGGCGCCGAAATGGGCACCGCCGCAAATGACGACGAGGAACCCGCTGAGGAGCCCGCAGCAGAGGAAGCTGCAGAATAATTCTTAGGAGGAAATAATTATGGCTTTTACCGCTAAAGACGTACAAGCTTTAAGAGAGAAGACCGGCTGCGGTATGATGGACTGCAAAAAGGCTCTCACCGAGTGCAACGGAGATATGGAAGCAGCAGCTGATTTTCTCCGTGAAAAGGGACTTGCATCCCAGGCTAAAAAGGCAAGCCGCATAGCTGCCGAGGGTACTGTTTGCGCATACACCAAGAACGGTGTGGGCGCTGTTGTTGAGATTAACAGTGAGACCGATTTCGTTGCCAACGGCGACGGATTCAAGGCTCTTGCCGCTGAAATTGCGGAAATCGTTGCCGAGCAGAACCCGGCTGACGTTGACGCACTTTTAGCCCTTAAAAAGGATGGAAAGACCGTTGAAGAAAAGGTTCAGGAGCTTTTCCTTGCCGTTCGCGAGAATATTAAGGTTCGCCGCTTTGCCCGCTATGAGGGTAAGGTTGTATCCTATGTTCACGCAGGCGGAAAAATAGGCGTTCTTGTAAACTTTGACACCGCGCTTGACGCCGATAACGCCGAATTCGTTCAGATGGGCAAAAACATTGCTATGCAGATTGCCGCAATGAACCCCGCTTATCTTGACGAGGCTTCCGTTCCGGCTGAAGTGCTTGAAAAGGAAAAGGAAATCCTCATTGCTCAGATGAAGGAAGACCCGAAAATGGCTAACAAGCCCGAGGCAGTTCTCGGCAAGATTGTTGACGGTAAGATAGGCAAGTACTATAAAGAAAACTGCCTTGTTGACCAGCAGTTCGTTATGGACGGCGAAATTACCGTAGGCAAGTATGTTGAAAACACCGCTAAGGCGCTGGGCTCTGACATTAAGATCGTTTCATTCGTTCGCTTTGAAAAGGGCGAGGGCATTGAGAAACGCGTTGACGATTTCGCAGCCGAAGTTGCCGGAATGGTAAAATAATCTTTTTAAAGTTTTCGGGAGCTGTAGCATAAATGCTACAGCTCTTCTCTTTTGTTCCAGCAAACAGAGTGGTATTAATCCAATATCTGATTTTTCCCCTGCGCCGTGTAAAAAAATCTTGACAAATCGGTTTAAATAAGATATTATTAAATATATGCCGCTGTGGTGGAATAGGCAGACACAAGGGACTTAAAATCCCTCGGTAGCGATACCGTACCGGTTCAAGTCCGGTCAGCGGCACCAAAATCGACAAATCTCCCGCGAGGTTTGTCGATTTTACTTTTAAACTGTATATTCGGGGTTTTAAAATGAGAACAAAATCAAGATACAATACCGCGAATCGCTTTCTTATATTCTGGACGCTGTTTATAGGCATAGGTGCGGTTTTAGGCTCTGTTATGATGTTTATTGACCCGAGCGGAAAAATAATGGGAATGGACGGCATGCTGCCTTACTTCAAGGTGCTTCCGTTTTCCGATATATTGTTTAAAGACCTGCTTTTTTCGGGGTTTGCGCTGCTTATTGTAAACGGCATTTCCAACCTTACCGCCGCTGTGCTGCTCTTATTGAAAAAACGTTCCGGCGTAATATCGGGCGGAATTTTCGGCATTACCCTTATGCTGTGGATATGTATTCAGTTTTATATGTTCCCGCCGAATTTTATGTCCACAATTTATTTTATATTCGGCTTTTGTCAGGCAATAACCGGCTATGCCGCATATATCTTTGAAAAGCAGGAAAAATTTTCGGTAAATACCGCTGATTATAAAAACATAGGAACGAATAAGAAGAGACTTGTGGTTTACTTCTCGCGTATGGGCTATGTTAAAAAGCAGGCGTATGAGGCAGCGGAAAAAACAGGTGCCAAAATATATGAAATAAAATCAACCGAAAAAACCGACGGTACTTTGGGCTTTTGGTGGTGTGGGCGGTTCGGAATGCACCGCTGGGAAATGCCGACCGAAGAAACATATCCCGACCTTTCGTCCTATGAGCATATCACAATATGCTCCCCTATTTGGGTTTTTGCACTTGCCGCTCCCGTGCGTGATTTTTGCGAAAAAGCCGCGGGAAAAATCAAAGAGGTTGATTACATACTGGTTCACCACACAGGCGGGCGCTATGAAAACGCGGCGCGGGAAATGGATGAAATTTTAAAAGTTCGGCATACGTCGCTTAAAAGCATACGCTGCCGAAAGGGCGTATTTAAAGAAATTAAGGGGGAATAAACATTGCTTAAAATTGAGCATTTAACCAAAAGCTACGGCGATAAAAAAGCGGTGAACGACCTGAGCTTTAAGGTGAAAGAGGGCGAATTTTTCGCTTTTTTGGGCGTTAACGGCGCGGGAAAATCCACCACCATTAACATTATGTGCGGTCAGCTTTCAAAGGACGGCGGCAAGGTGGAGATTTGCGGAACGGATATTGATAAGGACCCCGACCGCGTAAAACGCAGTCTCGGCGTTGTTTTTCAGAACTCGGTGCTGGATAAAGACCTTTCGGTAAAGGATAACCTTGAAAGCCGCGCGGCGCTTTACGGAATACACGGCGCCGACTTTAAAGCACAGCTCTCATACCTTGCAAAGTTGCTTAACTTTGAAAATTTACTGCGGCAGCCGGTGGGTAAGCTATCGGGCGGTCAGCGCAGAAGAATAGATATTGCAAGGGCGCTTTTGCACAGCCCTGAAATTCTTATTCTTGACGAACCGACTACAGGGCTTGACCCGCAGACCCGCAAGCTTTTGTGGCAGGTTATAGGCGGACTCAGGCGCGACAGCGGGCTTACGGTGTTTCTTACCACCCACTATATGGAAGAGGCAGCGGACGCCGATTACGTCGTGATTTTGGATAAAGGGCAAATAGCCGCAGAGGGCACTCCACTGCAGCTGAAAAATAAATATACGGGCGATTTTATAACGCTGTACGGCGTAAACGAGGAAACGGTCAAAAAGCTGGGCACGCCCTATGAACCGCTGCGGGACGCTTTTCGCGTGGCGGTACCCGATACTGCGGCGGCAACCGGGCTTATTATTAAATACCCGGAAATTTTCCGCGATTACGAAATAACCAAGGGCAAAATGGATGACGTTTTTCTTGCCGTAACGGGCAAAAAACTTACGGGAGGCGAAGAGAAATGACCGGGCTATCAGCACTTGTAAAACGAAATACAAAGCTATATTTCAAGGATAAGGGAATGTTTATATCTTCCCTCATTACTCCTATAATACTTCTGGTTCTGTATTCAACATTTTTGAAAAAGGTGTATGACGATTCTTTCCGCTCCGCGCTTAAAGCGGCGGGCGCCTCTATATCGGACGCGGTTCTTAACGGCTGCGTGGGCGGTCAGCTTATTTCTTCCCTTTTGGCGGTAAGCTGTGTTACGGTTGCGTTCTGCTCCAATCTTTTAATGATAAAGGATAAAACAAGCGGCGCACGGCACGATCTTACCGTTTCGCCCGTGCATTTCGGCACACTGGGACTGGGTTACTACATATCTACCCTTGTTTCCACCCTTATAATAAGCCTTTCAGCACTGGCGGCAAGCCTTATTTACCTTTCGGCAGTCGGCTGGTATTTAACGGTGCCGGATGTTCTGCTTATGGTTCTTGACGTATTCCTTCTCACCATGTTCGGTACGGCGCTTTCCTCCTGCATAAACTTCTTTTTAACTACCGACGGTCAGGCGTCTGCCGTGGGCACAATTGTCAGCGCGGGCTACGGCTTTATATGCGGCGCATATATGCCTATTTCAAATTTCGGCAGCGGGATGCAAAAGGTGCTTTCCTTCCTGCCGGGAACCTACGGCACAAGCCTTTTGAGAAACCACGTAATGCGCGGCGTATTTGAAGAAATGAAATCACAGGGCTTCCCGTCGGAGGTTGTGGAGGCTATACGCGGCAGCGTGGACTGCAATTTGGAATTTTTCGGTTTCAAGGTCGACATAGGCGCAATGTACACAGTGCTTTGCGGCAGTATTGTTTTACTTATAGGCATATATGTAATAATGAACATTTTAGTTGGAAAACGTAAAAAATAATTTTAAATACAAAATGGTTACAAATTGAAAATCGGTATTGAAATTTTGTTTCCAAAGGCTTATACTTATATGGTATCAAAAAAAGCACTTGGTAGGGCGCGCCCTATCAAGTGTAATATTTCACGGAGGAATTTTAATGCTAAAAAGAATTATGCCGCTTATGCTGGCGCTATGCATGCTCGCTTTAGCAGGCTGCAAAAAGGATCAGGACAGACTGAGTGTTGACAAGGGCGATGAACCGTCGATCGTATCGGAAACAAAGCCCGTAACATATAAAAATCCGCTTACGGGTGTTTCGGGCATGTCCGAAGAAAAAACCAAAAACCGCCCCGTTGCGGTAATGATAAATAACATTTCAACCGCTCAGCCGGTTCAGACGGGTCTTAACAAGGCGGATATTGTTTACGAAACCGAGGTTGAGGGCGGAATTACCCGTCTTTTGGCGGTTTTTCAGGATATAACTACGGTGGAAAAGGTTGGAACCATACGTTCCGCGCGCTATCCGTATGTTGACCTTGCAATGGGTCACAACGCAATTTATATTCATTGCGGACAGGATAATACATACTGCGCGCCGCACTTAAAGGATACCGACGACGTTGATCTTATGTCAAAAAATTACGGCGTTCGTATTAAAAACGGCTTAGCTTCTGAGCACACGCTGTATGCTTACGGTGAAAAGCTTTGGAGTTCGCTTGTAAAGGACGGGCACAAAACAACCTCGTCCGAAGCTACCCCTTGGGTGAATTTTGCCGAGGAAGACGCACCCGTAACGCTTGAAAGCCCTGCGAAAACAATAAACATACCGGCGTCCGCCAGTTACAGAACGATCTTCAAATATGATGAGGCAAAGGGCAAATACACAAGATACTACGGTAACACCCTGCGTAAGGATTATTTCACAGGCGAAACGGTAGATATGAAGAATGTCTTCATTCTTTTCACCACCATCCGTAATTATCAGGATAACTACCACCGTCAGGTTCTGCTTGAGAGCGGCGACGGCTACTATTGCGTAAACGGCACCTGCACGCCCATAAAGTGGAGCAAGGGCGCTGCCAAAAACGGCTTCAAGTTCACAAAAGCCGACGGCAGCGAGCTTACGGTAAACCCCGGAAACAGCTGGGTAAATATTGTTAATATAGGCAATACCCCCACATTCGGATAAATTTAAACTTCCATAAAAAAACTCAACCCTACTCACACAGGGTTGAGTTTTTTTGTCTAACCGAAAAAGACAGGCAGCAATAAAAAAAGACATACCGCAGGTATACCGAACCCTGCGGATAATCCGGCTGTCCATTGATTCAGCGGAATATGTACTCCGGTAAACCGCGTTGTAATGTTTATAATCGCCAATACCGCAAGCCCCGAAAGCGCGTTAAGCAAGAGCGCCCGAAACGGTTTACCCGTTTTAAACGCAAAAATCAGCACAGCAAGCCCGCCTGCCGCTGCCAAAGCTATTCCGCCGTATTTCAAAAAATCCATTTTGCCGCCCCCCTTTTTAATAATATGTCCGAGACTGCCGTTTAATGCCTTGCAAAATGCGTGCATAATTGGTATAATAAAATTCGAAAGGACGTGTTTACTTTGAAAATAGCAGTTATAACCGGCGCTTCGTCCGGCTTAGGGCGCGAATATGCCTTTGCCGCCGTAAGCCGCAACGATGTAGACGAGCTGTGGCTCATAGCCCGCAGAGAGGAAAATCTCCGTAAAACCGCTGAGCAGATAAGTAAAAAGGTAAGAATACTGCCGCTTGACATTACAGAGGATGAAAGCATAAAAAAATATGTCTCGCTGCTTGAAGAGGAAAAGCCCGAAATAGCCCTGCTTATAAATAATGCGGGTTTCGGCAGGCTCGGTAATTTCGACTCGCTCCCCCCTGCCGATAACGGCGGCATGGTGCGCCTTAACTGCGAGGCTTTAACGGTTATGACGTCGGTATCGCTGCCGTATATGAAGAACGGCGGGGAAATTATCAATACCTGTTCAATCGCCGCTTTCGCGCCTAATACCCGTATGGCGGTTTATTGCTCAACCAAGGCGTATGTTTTAAGCCTTTCAAAGGCGCTGCGCTCAGAGCTGCGCCCGCGCGGAATAAATGTTTTAGCCGTCTGCCCCGGACCTATGGATACAGAGTTTCTGCCTGTTGCGGGAATCGCCCCCGGTGCCAGCCACACCTTTGACACCCTGCCGCGGGTAAATCCTGCCGTCATGGCGAAAAAATCCCTTGAAGCCTCTGCCCGAAAAAAGGGAGTTTACACGAATCTGCTGTTCTATAAATTCTACCGTGTTATAGCAAAGCTGCTGCCGCACAGTATTGTAATGAAAATGTGCGGGGCATAAAACATTTCGCCCCGCCATCTAATATTTAATACAGCAGTTCCCTGCAAACCCGAATATATTGAAGATAAAGTTTTTTTAATTGTAAAAATTACGGAAACAGAAAAAGCCGGCTCCTGTTTGGGCCGGTTTTCGTTTTAGTATTTTTCCTTACAAAATCAATAACGCCGTATTTGTATAATACTTAAATTTTAGGATACCTGTATCCTCTCGGCAAAGATAAAAGATAGTCGGAGGAAACCTTAAAATAGTTGCAAAGGGCTTTAATATCATCAATACTGGGTTCATATTTTTCAATTATATATATTAAAAACCTGAGCGTTCTCTTATCGGTAATAATCTATGACACAAGCCTTAAAATACGCAAATACCGATTTTAAGAGCTGAAAAAAGCCTCCCCTGTGTAAGGGGAGGTGGCAAAACGAAGTTTTGACGGAGGGGTTGTTACAGACTAAAGCACAACGAAAAGCTTAATTTCAAATAAATACCCCTCAGTCGCCTATCGACGCCAGCCGCTGACGGCGTCGGTCCCCTCTGTCAACTGCGTTGACGTCTCCCCACACCGTGGGGAGCAACCCCATCTGTTTGCTATCGCAAAAGAAGGGAGCCTTTTTGTTTTATTATAAAGATTTTTCTATTTCGGCTATGCTGTTTTCAAGCATAGCTATTTTTTCAAGCACCTTTTTAAGGCTTTCGCGCTGCTGCTCAACAACCGCTGCGGGCGCTTTGGCAACAAAGCCCTGATTATTGAGCTTTTTCTCAAAGAACTCCTTATCGTCGTTTGCCTTTTTAAGCTCTTTTTTAAGCCTTTCAAGCTCGGCGGTAAAGTCCACAAGCTCGCGCATAGGCATAAACACGGTGGCGGCGTCGGTAATAACGCGAACCGCTCCCTCGCTTTCAAAGCTATCGCCTATTTCCACATCGGACGCATAGGCTAAGCGGCAGATATACGCCGTTCCGCGCGAGAACGTATCCTTAAATTTGGTTGCAATGCAAACCTTTGCTTTCTTTGATGGGGGAACGTTCATTTCGGCGCGGCGGTTTCTTACCGCCTTTATTACCGCCATAATCTTTTCAAAATCCTCTTCCTCGGCGGCAAATTCAAGCGAAGTGTCAAACCGCGGCCAATCGGTCACCATAAGCGCCTCGCCCTTGTGCGGCAGCGACTGCCAAATTTCCTCGGTTATAAACGGCATAAAGGGGTGCAAAAGCGCCAGAGTACCCGTAAACACATATATAAGCACGGCTCTTGCGGTATCGGCGGCTTTTTCGTCCTCGCCGTTTAAGCGGGATTTGCAAATTTCAATGTACCAATCGCAGAAAACGTCCCAAATAAAGTCGTAAAGCTTTTGAACCGCCATTCCGAGCTCATATTTTTCAAGGTTTTCGGTAACGTCCCTTACAACCGCGTTGTATTTTGATAATATCCACTTATCCTCAAGCGCAAAGTTATCGGGTTCAAGTGGCAGAACCTCGTCCGATTTTAAATTCATAAGAATAAATCTTGCGGCGTTCCAAAGCTTGTTTGCAAAATTACGGCTTGATTCAACGCGCTCTTCAATATAACGCATATCGTTTCCGGGGCTGTTGCCGGTTGCAAGCGAGAAACGCAGCGCGTCCGCACCGAATTTATCAATTACCTCAAGCGGGTCTACGCCGTTTCCGAGCGATTTTGACATTTTTCTGCCCTGCGAATCACGTACAAGCCCGTGAATAAGCACCGTATCAAACGGAACCTCGCCTGTTTGCTCTATTCCTGAGAACATCATACGCATTACCCAGAAAGGAATTATATCATAGCCCGTAACAAGGGTGTTTGTGGGGTAATAGTGCTTGAAATCGGCGGTTTCTTCGGGCCAGCCGAGGGTTGAAAACGGCCATAAGGCAGAAGAGAACCAAGTATCAAGCGTATCGGGGTCCTGCGTGATATTCTTGCTGCCGCAGTGTGCGCAGCAGTGCGTGTCTTCCTTTGAAACGGTTATTTCGCCGCAATCCGCGCAGTACCATGCGGGTATGCGGTGACCCCACCAAAGCTGGCGGGATATGCACCAATCGCGTATATTTTCAAGCCAGTGGAAATAAATTTTTTCAAAGCGCTGCGGAACAAATTTTGTCTCGCCCTTTTTAACCGCCTCAATAGCAGGCTCGGCAAGGGGCTTCATTTTAACAAACCACTGCTTTGAAACGCGCGGTTCAACCGTTGTGCCGCAGCGGTAGCAGGTGCCCACGTTGTGAACGTGCTCCTCAATTTTTACAAGCGCGCCCTCTGCTTCAAGGTCGGCAACAATAGCCTTACGCGCCTCGTAGCGGTCCATTCCCGCATATTTCGGGTAATCGGCCACAATCTTTGCGTCGTCGGTTAAAACGTTTATAACCTCTAAGTTATGGCGCAGCCCCACCTCGAAGTCGTTCGGGTCGTGCGCGGGGGTGATTTTAACAACACCCGTTCCGAAATCCATTTCAACGTAATCGTCGGCAATAACGGGTATTTCGCGGTGAACAAGCGGCAAAATAAGGGTTTTACCCACAAAATCCTTATATCTTCCGTCATTCGGGTTTACCGCAACGGCGGTATCGCCGAGCAGGGTCTCGGGGCGAGTTGTGGCAAGCTCCAAATAGCCGCTGCCGTCCTTAAACGGGTAGCGCAAATGCCAAAAATGCCCTGCCTGCTCCTCATATTCAACCTCGGCGTCCGAAATAGAGGTTTTGCAGTGAGGGCACCAGTTAATAATTCTTTCGCCCCTGTAAATAAGCCCCTTTTCGTAAAGGCGCACGAAAACCTCTTTAACCGCCTTGCTGCAGCCATCGTCAAGAGTAAAGCGCTCTCTTTCCCAGTCGCACGAGGAGCCCATTTTTTTAAGCTGCTCTATAATTCTGCCGCCGTACTGCTTTTTCCATTCCCAGGCGCGCTCCAAAAAGCCGTCTCTGCCGACGTCTTCCTTGGTAAGCCCCTCCTGCCGCATTTTTTCAACTATTTTCGCCTCGGTCGCAATAGAAGCATGGTCGGTTCCCGGCACCCATAAGGTATCATACCCCTGCATACGCTTAAAGCGGATAAGTATATCCTGCAGCGTGTTATCGAGCGCATGACCCATATGGAGCTGACCCGTAATATTCGGCGGCGGAATAACTATTGTGTAGGTAGGCTTATTTTCCTCGCACTTTGCGTGGAAGTACCTGCCGTTAAGCCACATTTTATAAATTCTTTCTTCAACCTCTTTCGGGTCGTACTGTTTTGATAGTTCTCTTGCCATTAAGATTTCTCTCCGTCCGTAAAAAAATGAATATTTAAAAAATTAAGGGGTATATTATACTTGTCAGCGACGGATAAAGCGTTTGCACCGGCGCCGACACGGGGCGCCGGTAATAACCGACGCTCTTTTTTATTTTACAGTATCATCTGCTCCTGCTCGGCAGTACCCACAGGCTTTTTACTGCCCGCCGCCGGTAAATTCCGCGTGCGGTAGCGGTGGTCGCCCTCTAAACTGTCCTTTTCGTAAAAGTCGACTTCCGAAAGCCTTTGCCCGCGCTTTTGGGTCATAACGGCTATGCCGCCGTTATCCTTTGTGGTCTTTGCGGGAACAGACGCGGTGTTTACTATAAGCATACGCCCGTTTGTGGATTTTAAGAGCAGCTCGGTATCCTCTTTTATAAAGAAAATGCTGTGCAGGGTGAATTTATCGCAATATGCCTTTATAAGCTTTTTGCGGTTGGTCTTTGTTTGGTAAGAGGAAAGCGGAACCTTTGCTATTCTGCCGTTATCAAACACAAAAAGCATATAACCCTTATAATCGGCGGTTGCCACCATATAAACGGCGTTTTCCGCCTCCTCAAATTCAAGACTTGAGGGTACATAATCGCCTAGCACGCTCGCCTTGCCGTCGGCAAATTCAGCAGTGCGGGATTTATAAACCTGTGATTTATTACTGAAGAACAAAAGCTCCTCTGCATTGGTGGACTCTACCGTTTGCGTTATTTCGTCCCCCTCTTTCAGCTTTTGCTCGCCGCTCATTCTAAGCGACTGCGGGGTTATTTTCTTGAAATATCCGTCCTTGGTAAAGAAAAGGGTCACGGGGGAAGTATCAAGCTCTATAGGCTCGTCCTCGCCGCTTTCCTCCGCCGCGCTTATAATCTCGGTTTTTCTGTCCTGCCCGTATTTTTCGGCGACTTCCTTTAATTCCTTAATTATTATATTCAAAAGCTTTGAGCGGGAGTTTAAAACCCCCTCCATCTCGGCGATTTCCTTCATCAAGTCTTCAATATCCGCCGTGCGCTTTAAAATATATTCGCGGTTTAAGTGGCGCAGCTTTATTTCCGCAACGTATTCCGCCTGAATTTCGTCTATTCCGAAGCCTATCATCAGGTTCGGCACAACCTGTGCTTCCTCGTCGGTCTCGCGCACGATTTTGATAGCCTTATCAATATCAAGCAGTATTTTTTCAAGACCCTTTAAAAGGTGCAGCTTGTCCTTTGCCTTTGAAAGCTTGAAGTAAACGCGGCGGCGGACGCATTCTTCCCTGAACGCCACCCACTCGGAAATAATTTCCTTAACGCCCATAACGCGCGGCGAACCCGCAATTAAAATATTGAAGTTGCAGGAAAAGCTGTCCTCAAGCGGGGTCATTTTCATAACCTTTTTCATAAGCTTTTCGGGGTCTGCCCCACGCTTTAGGTCAATTGTAATTTTAAGACCGTTTAAATCGGTTTCGTCGCGAATATCGTTAATTTCGGTTATTTTTTTAAGCTTTGCAAGCTCTATTACCTTTTCAATTATCGCTTCACTCGTGGTAGTGGGCGGTATTTCGGTAATATCTATGCAGTTTTGCGATTTATCGTAAGCGTATACGCCCCTTACCTTAAAGCTGCCGCGACCCGTTTCGTAAATTTTTTCCATAGCCGCGCGGTCGTATAAAAGCCTGCCGCCTATGGGAAAATCGGGGGCTAAAAGCGTGTCCGCCACATTTATATCGTTATCCCTTATATAGCTTATTGTGGTCTCGCATACCTCTCGCAGATTAAACGGGCAAATTGAGCTTGCCATGCCTACGGCAATACCTGTGTTTGCGTTTACAAGCACCGAGGGGAAAGTGACGGGGAACAGCGTAGGCTCTTTCATGGTAGCGTCGTAGTTATCCACAAAATCTACCGTGTCTTTATCAATATCGGCAAAAAGCTCCGCCGCAATTGGGGATAGCTTAGCCTCGGTATAACGCGAGGCAGCATAAGCCATATCGCGCGAGTAGGCTTTACCGAACGAGCCTTTAGAGGCAACATACGGGTGCAAAAGCGCCTGATACCCCTCTGACAAACGCACCATAGTCTCATAAATAGCCGCGTCACCGTGGGGGTTTAATTGCATGGTGCGCCCGACAATATTAGCGGATTTTATTGTGCTGCCCTTTAAAAGTCCCATATTATACATGGTATAAAGCAGCTTTCTGTGCGAGGGCTTAAAGCCGTCTATTTCCGGTATCGCACGGGATACTATAACGCTCATGGCATAGGGCATATAGTTGGTTTCGAGCGTGTCGGTTATCGGCTGCTCAACCGTAAGCCCCGCACCGGCAATGTAAGCGTTTATTTTAGGCTTTACCGACTTCGGTTCTTTCTTCTTTTTAGTCGCCACAAACTTCACTTCCTCATTTTAATTCGGAATTCGGAATGCGTAATGCGGAATTATTTTTGCTGAGTTTTAGTTATCGAAACTAAAAGCTTTATAATTTCTTCACAATCCGAATTTATGCTTTCGTATAATTTCTTATCTATATAATCTGTTTCATAAAGAATTTCAAGCCAATATTCGGCTTCGCTGGCTTCTTTAAGCGCTATATTAAGCTTTGCGTAAAAATCGGGCTTTGTCTGCCCCCTTATTGCCTCTTTTACATTTGCGCCTATACTTGTGCCGCTCCTTAAAAGCTGCTTTGACATAATATATTCGTTTTTCTCGGCAGTAAGGTATTTATATGCCCGAATAATTCTTATGGCAAAATCCTTACTTTTTGTAACGATTACATTTTCCATTTTATCCCCTTAATTCCGAATTCCGCATTCCGAATTACGAATTAAGATAAGTCTGCCTCGTCAAGATACATATAGCCGTTTTCGGCAATAAAATCCTTTCTGCCCTGCAAATCGTCTCCGAGCAGCAGATCAAACATCTGCGAGGTACGTTCGGCGTCCTGCGGCATAACCTTTATAAGACGGCGCGTTTCTGGGTTCATTGTGGTAAGGTTCATCATATCGGGCTGGTTTTCACCCAGTCCCTTTGAGCGCTGAATGGTGTACCTGCCGTCCCCTATTTTATCAAGAATATCAATTTTTTCCTTTTCGTCATAGGCGAAGTAGGTCATATCCTTTGTGCCTATTTCGTAAAGCGGGGTTTCGGCAATGTATATTTTGCCCTCGTTTATAAGAGTAGGCATTAAACGATATATCATCGTAAGAATAAGGGTACGAATCTGAAAGCCGTCCACGTCCGCATCGGTACAGATTATGACCTTATTCCAACGAAGCGCAGACAAGTCGAAGGTTGCAAGTCCCTTGTTCGCCTTAGACTTTACCTCAACCCCGCAACCGAGCACTTTAATGAGATTGGTTATAATTTCGCTTTTAAACACCTTTTCGTAATCAGCCTTAAGGCAGTTTAAAATTTTGCCCCTTACGGGTATTATTGCCTGAAATTCGGCGTTTCGCGCTAATTTGCAGGAGCCTAAAGCCGAATCGCCCTCAACTATAAATACCTCGCGCTGCTCTACGTCCTTTGAGCGGCAGTCTACAAATTTATCCACCCTGTCAAGCATAGAATTTGAGGATTGCAGTGTCTTTTTAAGGTTGATGCGCTCCCTTTCGCTGCGCTCGCGGCTACGCTTGTTTACAAGCACCTGGTCGGCTATTTTATCCGCCTCGGCTTTATTTTCAATAAAATATACTTCAAGCTGATGCCGCAGGAAATCGGTCATAGCCTCGTATATAAATTTATTGGTAATAGCCTTTTTGGTCTGGTTTTCGTATGAGGTTACGGTTGAAAACGAGGAGATAACCAGCACCAGACATTCTTCAATATCCGAAAAGGTGATTTTGCTTTCGTTCGATTTATATTTGCCGCTTTGCTTTATATATGCGTCTATCTGTGAAACAAAGGCGCTGCGGGTTGCCTTTTCGGGCACGCCGCCGTATTCAAGCCAGCTTGAATTATGGTAATACTCCTTTAATGTATGGCGGTTTGAAAAGCAAAGCGCCGTGTTTATTTTAACCTTGTATTCGGGCTTGTCCTCGCGGTCTCTGCCCTTTCTTTCGGTCTGCCAGAACTGAACGGAGGAAAGCTTTTCCTCCCCTACCGTCTCATTTACATAGTCCTTAATACCGTTTTTATAAACAATTTCCTGCTGCACAAAGCGCGCGCCCTGCTGCTCTTTAAAAATAAACAGCAGCCCGTCGTTTACAATTGCCTGCCTTTTAAGGGTATCAAGAAAATACTCGGTGGGAATATTAACGTCGGTGAAAACCTCAATATCGGGCTTCCAGCGGGTTTTGGTGCCTGTGTCCTTGCCGTCGTAGGGCTCTTTTTTAAGCCCGCCCACGTTATAGCCCTTTTCAAAGTGCAGGTTATATTTAAACCCGTCGCGCTTTATTTCCACGTCCATATATTCCGAGGAATACTGCGTAGAGCAAAGACCCAAGCCGTTTAAGCCTACCGAATACTCGTAGTTTGCGCCGTCGTTCGTGTTGTATTTGCCGCCGGCATATAACTCGCAGTATAAAAGCTCCCAGTTAAAGCACTGCTCTTTATTATTAAAATCAACAGGTGCGCCGCGCCCGAAATCCTGCACCTCGATAGAGCCGTCGGCATACTTTGTAACAATTATCTTCTGCCCGTAGCCCTCGCGCGCCTCGTCTATTGAGTTTGAAATTATTTCAAAAACCGAATGTTCGCAGCCGTCAAGCCCGTCCGAGCCGAAAATAACGCCGGGGCGCTTTCGCACCCTGTCGGGGCCTTCAAGCTTTTTTATACTGTCGTTGCCGTATTCCGCGGTGGTTTTCGCCATTAGACGTATCTCTCCTTATTACAATAACTCAAAATATATTATACACCATTTTTTACCCCGCCGTCAAGTATTTAAAAACCGTTTATACGCTGTATATGCAAAAACGGCGCAGGTAAATACCCGCGCCGAAGCGTATTTTAAAAATTAACACAGCCAATTACACAAAAATCACACTTCACAATAGGAAACAATTCCGAAGTCCGCGTATTTGAATATCGGGGCGTTCTTATCCGTGTTTATTGCGATTACCGTGCCCGATTGCTTTATACCCGCAATATGGTGCACCGCGCCCGAAATTCCCACCGCGATATACACATCGGGGTTTACCGTTTTGCCCGTAAGCCCCACCTGCAATTCATAGGGCAGATAATCGCCGTCCACCATTTTGCGCGTTGCGGCAATACCCGCGTTTATTTTTTCGGCAAATTTCTTTATTTCCGTTATATGCTCCCGCGCGCCGTAGCCTATACCTATAATGATTTTTTTCTGCTCTTCCTCGGCAGTGCGCACCGTCGCCATAGGAGGCTTTGTTTCGCACCTTATTTTTGCAATTATATTGCCCGAGCATGCGGGGCGGTACATATAAAGCGTTTCGCCGTCGGTTTCAAGCGCGGTGCAGTCGGCGCAAAGGCCCGTGTTTAAAAGGGCGGCGACCTGCGGCGCTAACGCCTTAGATTTAATATTGCTCCCCCACAAAACCGCGTCGGGGTGACCTAAGCGTATCTTTTCCGCCGTTTTTTCGGGGGTATCGGGGTCAATTACGGTTATATTCTCCCCTACCGTTTTTGCAAATTCTATCGGTAAACTACCTACACACCACACATTTTTAAGCTTGTTTGCGCTCTCTGTAGGCTTTATTTTCTGTCTGCCTTTTTTAAGCCCCTCTTCTATCGCCCACATCAGCTTATCGGGCGATATAAATGTGCAGCTTCGGCGGTCGGAATCGTTTTCAAAGGTTTTTAAAACGCGCGTAGGCGAGCCTTTAAGCCCGCAAAGCGAAATATCGGCGTTAATATCGTTTGCCGAAAGTATTTCGACGGATTTGACTTTGGAACGAATGCTCGGCAGCCGCAGCCTGCGGCTTTTTTCAAGCGTTATAACCGCGGGCGCGGATATATTGCCGCCGTTTTCTGAGCGGTCGGTATAAGAAAGCCCGTTTTCCGTATTTTTAAGTGACATAACGTTTGTTACAAGTGAAAACCCAAGTCTTACAGCAAGAGAGGGACCAACCTGCCCCGTATCGCCGTCTACCGACTGCCTGCCGCAGAATACAAAATCAGGGCAGAGCCTTTTTATTGCAAGGGACAAAGCATACGAGGTTGCAAGGGTGTCCGCCCCCGCAAAGGCGCGATCACACAAAAGCAGGGCGTTTCGGGCACCAAGCCGCGTTAAGCTCTCAAGAAACGGCGTGGTTTTTTCGGGACCCATACTCAAAAGGGTAATTTCTGCCCCTTCTATGCCGAGTGCGGTTTCGTAAGCGCTTGCGTCAAACGGGTTTATTTCGCCGTCGGCAGACTGCTTTACACAAACAACAATTTTCATTTTCTACCTCGCGTCGTATATCGGGGCAAGCGCGTCGTGTATCTTTTTATATTCTAAGAATACCTTGCGGTATTTTTCGGTGTTTTCGGGGTTCGGCACGGTTACGGATTTCGGTTTAACACACCTTGCCACCGCGTCGGCAGGGTCTTTAAATACGCCCGCGGCAATGCCCGCAAGCATTGCAGAGCCTAAAGATGAATCGCTGCTCTCGGCTGTTTTTAGGGTTATTCCCAAAACGTCCGCCGTCATTTGCCGCCAAAGCTCGCCCTTTGTGCCGCCGCCTATTGCCGCGGCAACAGCGCCGTATTCAATACCCAACTTATCAAGCACCGCCTTTGAATCAAGCAGCGAATAGCACACGCCCTCAAGCACCGCACGGGTAAAGTGCGCCCTTGTGTGGGTTGCGCGTATACCCGTAAAGCTGCCACAAAGCATAGGGTCGGCATAGGGCGACAGTTCGCCGTTAAGGTATGGGTGGTATATCATACCATCGCAGCCTATCGGTATTTTTGCTGCGGCGGCATCCAATTCCTTATAATCGCCGCCGAAAGTATCCCTGTACCAGCGATAGGAGGCTGCGCACGCTTTGGTAGCAGTGCCGGGATAC